>Ga0307476_10000174_pt1 | contig 62983 bp, 90 predicted proteins | sample atmos_gasesECM2C_2_FD_203314 | JGI IMG/M metagenome (GOLD analysis project Ga0307476, IMG submission 203314) | Hardwood forest soil microbial communities from Morgan-Monroe State Forest, Indiana, United States - atmos_gasesECM2C_05 | ecosystem: Environmental > Terrestrial > Soil > Temperate... | reverse complement strand
GTCGGAACCTGCTCGCCGTAGAATTTGAAATCCATTTCGGAGCGATCGATCCGCTGGGAATCCTTGGACCACCAGCCCAAAAATATGCATTTGCAATGCAGCACATCGAGACGCGCTTCCTTCCACATCTCCCACCATCGATTGAACCCGCGCGCCGTCGATTCATAAATGTAAAGCCGATCGGGATTCACATCCGATAACGACTGTTGAAAAGCTTCGAGTCCCTCATCGTTGTCCCACGAGCATAATTCCGAGCAATGGGCGATAGTGAGCCCGACCGATCGCCCGAGCGTGCCGGAAGTCTTGGACTTCTTGACGCCGGCCGACATGAACAGAACCTTGGAATCATTGCCAAGCGTCAAACCCGCGCGGTTGTTGCTGACGATGCTTGGAAATTTCAACGAAGCAGGAAGATCGTTGATCATCACTTCAATTTCAGCACGGCTTTCCGACTTGTTGTTATCCGTGTCGAAAACAATTGCGCCCTTCAAACCGTTATGCACGCCAAGAAGAAAAATGACCAGCGCGCGGATGATCGTCGAAATGCCAAGCTGGCGAGACTTGAGCACATAGATTACATGAATGCCTTCCTCAAGCGCATCAAATATTTGAGTAATAGCGCGCCGCTGCCCTTCATAAAGGACTTCGCCAAGACAAACACGTCCATCATCTTTGGAATTGACGTAGCAGCGATTCAAAAAAATGTAAAACGCCTGCTCGACCGCACGACGTTTCTTTGGACTCCACCCAGACATCACCGCATCCCAAATGCCTGGCCGGTGCGTCGGCTGTCCTCCAGGTTCTTCAGGACAATCTGAAGACGTGTCGCAATCGTGGACCAGAACTGCGCCGGATCGGCGGAAGCGTCAAGCATGAGCAGCTCGATCGGCTCCCCGCCATTCTCAGGCGGAACGATCACGCACGCGCCGCCGAACGGCGCCAACTCGTTATGCTTGATGCGCTCCGACATGGCGTCGAAGCGTTGAGCCAAACTTTGCGCTTCATCACTCATTTTAATCTTCACACCCGCGTCCCGCGGCACCGTGATCTCGATCATCCACAAAATCGCGCCAATGTCTCCATCCTCGCGGGCAATGGAAACCCCACTGTCGCACGCGGGGTCCGGTTATAAAAAGCGACCAACAAGGTGAATCAACTTCTATGCGATGTGCAGTAGTCGGCAAACGTATGCGCCAGTCCCCCGCAGCATAGCGTCGAGCGCGACACACGCCGCCTTGGGCTATCGTATGCTCCACATACTCGCCCTCCAACAACACAGAAAGATTAACATACATGTGATCATGCAACGCTCGGTCATCGTCGCTACGCAGGAACTGATGCAGATAAATGTTAACAAGTGCGTTGCGCGGCACTAGCCACCACCGCCTCAAGTAAGGTGCCTCGGCACCGCCAATAATGAAATCCGGTAAGCGCGAATCCGCCACTCGATGCCACCACATTTCATTTGTACCTATGCTGATAAAACGGTTTGATCACCGAATTGACGAAGTTGCCGACGCTTGGAGCGCGCGCACACTGGTCCGCTACATCCTCGGGCACGTCCAAGTAAACCGAAACCTTACCCGACTTTGCCCATGTGATCAACAACTCGCTCGTATCGCTATCGTATCCGACTTCGGACACCATGGAGCTGAAAACGGAGCGAGCCCAACTCATCTCGCCGCATCCTCCATTTTCTGACGTTTTAACGCAAGCCGCTCGCTAAGCAAAGGCACAACAGCAGGAGGAAATTGCTCGACATAGCGAAGCCAAATATCTGCACGTTTTCCTTTTCCAGGATGAACAAACGGCGCAAAACCCGCTTCGCGAAAACACTTGCCTGGCTCAGAAGTCTTAGCGCGACCAAAACTCGTTTTGTTCGAATTTACACCTGTTATAATTCCATCCGGCCATGTTACATCCGCAGCGTGAATCCAAGAACCCAAACATGCAATTGCCTCGCGAATCAAATCAGAAGATAAAAAACGCGTTTCATTGCGAAAAATAGTACATTCAATGCAACGAAGCCCATCCTTGCGCTCTGTTCCTTTTAACCCACTCTCCCATTTAGGTCGCCACCAAACAAAAACAGCAGAGCGACCATTTTTTTGCTCGGCGTAAAGACAATAGTTCCACCCCGGCCGCGTCCACATCGGATGCCCCACTGAAATCCTAGTATAATGACAATCAGCAAGCAACCGTCCTCGTGCGTCGCCCTTATCGATTTCAATCCAACGCATTTGCAAGTCCTTGTTTCTTCGCCGCGTCCTCCATTATTTCCTGAACGATCGGCAACAGAACTTCATCGATGTCTTCGATCGTCTCGTCAGCAAAGGCCAGAAATGGAATCTTCAGAATCTTGACTTCCTTGGCGTCATAAGCCGGATGCTGTTCAGGAACACGCCAAAGGATGATCCGACGCCGCTCACGCTTGTGGTCACCAAGGGACCTGAACTCAGCCTCGCATTCAGGCATGTAACCCGCCGCTCGCTGCTTATTTACGACAGGGACGAGCCGAGGTGCGCGAATATGCGCGTACCTGCCAGGATGCTGCTGGAAAAATTGTACGTCGTGATCGATCATGGCGTCACTTCCGGCCATGCCTTAACCACGTCGGGAATAGTGCTGAACAGAAGGTTGGTGTTCTGATACGGCAAATTGAGTTTGATCCCATCATGCAGGAGCGCGGGCAACCCACCGTTCCTGTCTAGGATAAACGGCTTCTTTCCCAAATTGCCGAACCGGGCGATCAATTCCTCGACAGAACGGCCGGCGCGATTAAGCGCAACCTCGTTCACCTCGCTTACGATGTAAGGACAGTTCCTCAAACGCGAACCGCCGATAACTGCCGCAACCTCTGCACCCTCGATGTCCATTTTAACCAAACGAGGATCGTGCCACCTAAAAGCACTAAGCAAAAAATCATAAGGTACTGCCGAAATCGAAACAGAATCCAAACGAGGATCAAACCACGCAGTTCCATCACTACCGCGCATCTTTCCCTGAATTCCTTTATGCCAAAGCGCACCTTCATAAATTTCCACGTTATTCAATTCATTAACAGCGATGTTATTTTTTAGCTTGGCAACTGATGTTGGGTTGGGCTCAATTGCCAAGACACGCCCTGACACCCCCGCCAGTTTCGCCATCATCACAGTGAACAACCCGATGTTAGCGCCAGCATCGACCACGAAGTCGCCAGGCTTCAACACCTTGAACAACACGTGACACAACTCGGGCTCGGGCAACGCACCTTGCGCGAAATAAGCAAGAGTGTGCGCCAAATCGATGCAAGCGTCGTCACGGCACAGCTTTACTTCCAGCTCTTTTTCGCCAATCGCAAATTTGGCAGAAACAATCACAACAGCTCCAATGTTCGCTTGATCATCACGTCGGTCCACTTGCGAACGGCAACCTTGGGATCGTCGCCCGTAACTTGACTAGCCGCCTTGGCAGAATCGGCGAGAATCTTGGCGGCCTGCTCGATAAAATCCTGAGTCGTTCGTTGGAGCCGCGCCACACTTCGCGATGCGTTTATAACATCGGCCAGCGCTTGATCATTCTCCCGGTCGCGCTCCGCAAAGACTTCCCTGCCGGCGGGCGTAATGACGTAATTGGCCTCATCCAGCTTGTTCAACAGCCCGCGGGCCGTCAAATCCTTGACGGGCTTCTCCCATCGCCCCACAGCAAGCATGCTGTTGCCGTGAGAGGCGATCTCAAGGATCGTATATTCGTCATCAGTCATTGAGCGTGCAATTTTCCAAATCGTTTACTTCATCCGCAAGCCGATCAATTTCTTCAAGCGCGTCTTTCAGCACCCTCGCCAAATGCACATCGTTACGCTCAAGCGCGTTCCAATATTCGTGCTCCAACGTTTCCTCGATGTTGCGCATCAAGTCTCTCCCTCAAAGCCTCACTAATCTGCTCGAACACGGGCTTCCATCGGCGATCCGGTCCTTGCCGGAAAACACGATGATTAGACCACAACTGATGCTCGCCTGTCACGCCGATGCGATAATCAAGCCCGAGGTAACTATAAGGAATCCAGCACTCGACACCGGCCAAAGCGCAGATATGCGCAAGCGCCGACTCGCACGTAATCACCAGATCGAGCCGCCGAATAAGGGCAATCGTATCGATCACCGTAAAAATGTTGGGCGTCAGGTCCCAGATCAACGCGAGGCAGCCGTTCTCGTAAAGCTGCGCATTGTCCTTGCTCTTTTGCAACCCGTAAAGCTGGATGCCCGAAACTTTGTAGAGTTCAAGAAACTCGGTCACCGAGAAGCTGCGATGCTTGTCGATATCGTTCAACGCACTGCCGGCCCAGCACACGCCAACATGGAAACGACGGTCAGGAATGCGCCAATTAACAGGTATATCATACCGATCGACCTGAAAGTGAGGGGCATCCTCGATCTCCTTGCCGGACAGTTCCAGGGCCGAAGGCAGACTGACGAATGTCGTCCAGCACTCGGCGGGCGGAAACTGATTGGAAGTCGCAAACAGTGTCAGGTTATCAATATGCCCAAAGGCGCGCTGAAAAAGATGCAGCAACTCGGGCTGCACCAACGCATGCACGTGTTTAGATCGCGCGCACGCCGCCGGAAGAAAACGCGAAAAGCTCAACGTGTCGCCCAAACCCTGATCGGCCAGGACGTACACATGCTTGCCCTCCTCTCCGATCCACTTCGGATATGGATACTGAAGATAATTCTTCAGCCGATAAGCAAACCGCGATTCGAGATGTTTGAACCCCAGCTTCCATTGACGATTAAAAGCGTACGCCATTCCCAGCGCAAACTCGTTCATCGCCGTCTGAGGCGCCAACTCAAACGCGCGTTGAGCGCACTGAACCGACGTTTGCAGGTGTCCGAGCGTGCGATGGATAACCGACAAGTTCACCCACACCATGTCAAGCGAACCGTCCAGCTCGGCCGACGCCTGTGCGCACTCCAGCGCTTCCGTCACCTCGCCAAGGTCGTGCAGCTTCCACGCAAGGTTGGATAGAATCTTGGCACGCAAAGTGATGTCGGTTTCGCAATTCAATGCCTGCCGCCAGTGCGCAATCGAGGCAAGCGGCCAATTCAAATCGTGATTGTTGTTGCCGAGCTGATAGTGGGCCTCGCCCCATGTTGGATCGGCAAGGCACGCATTGGCGAACAGACGATAGCCGTGATTGAAACGATCAGGGTTGTTCAGATCGTTGATCGCGGAAACGCCCTGATTGTAAAGCTCGACCGCTCTTTGCCTGTTGCCCATTTATGCTGTCACTCTCGCCGCGATCCGCTTCACCTGCGTCACATGAAATGGAACGCCAGTACGCGTTCGATAGCCATTCTGATTGAGGAACCGAGCGATCTGCCAGGGCGATTGGACCGTCTGAACCATATCCTTGACGAGCGCCACCACTTCCTGTTCCTGCGGATTGACCTCAAGGGTTGCCTCCCGTTCCGAACCGCGCACAATGTAACCGTACGGCGCTTGCCCGCCAAGATGCCCGCCGCGAGCCCGCTTGGCTTTCATGCCGTCAATGACCCGCTCGTGGATGCGCCCACGCTCGAACTCGGCCACGGCAGAGAGAATGGTGAAGAAGAGCTTGGCAACCCCGTTATCCGTCACCGGCTCCGCCGCAATGTCGAGCAGAATGACCTTCACGCCCCGCTTCTGGAGAACCTCGACCGTGGAGAGCGCGTCGGATGCGGAGCGGAACAGACGATCGAGCTTGGCAGCGCATACCACATCTCCAGAATCCGCGTCCGCCAGGAGTCGAGCGCCTTGCGGTCTTTCGCCGAGCGGGGTGGCGCCGCTAACACCTCGATCAACATACGCTGCAAAGTCGTATGGACTTGCACCGCGGATTTGTGCCAACCCCCTGAGCTTGCGTTCCTGCTCCTCAAGCGTCGTCCCATCGGCTTGCTCCTCCGTTGAACAGCGGCAATAACCGAGAATCATCATGCATCCTCCGTGTAGTGAAAGTGACTACACGACCGCCTTGAGCTTGTCAACCCCCAACTGTTTTTCAATCCACAAATAAGTTTGGCGCAATCCTTTTTCCAAAGAAATACAAGGCTCCCATCCACCAGTACAATTTTTTAGCAATGTATTATCGCAACAACGCTTGCTAACGCCAATAGGACCGGGCACATGAACGGGAACAAGAGTCTTACCGGCAATTCGACAAATCAAGCTAATCATACGGCTAATGGTCACTTCCTCAGTCGAACCGACGTTGATAGGCAAGCTGCAATCACTATTCATGACTCGCCTGATACCTTCCACCGCATCATCGATAAACATAAAGCTGCGTGTTTGTTGTCCGTTTCCCCACAACTCGACACATGAATGATCGCGCGCCTCTGCAACTTTTCGGCACATTGCGGCCGGGGCGCGTTCTTTGCCTCCTTTATATATTGTCTTAGGACCATAAGTTGAATGAAGCCGCACGATTCTTATTTCAAGCTTATTTCGCATGGCAGAAAGCAAGCGCTCAACGATTAGCGATGCCCATCCGAATTCGTTAGCAGGCTCCGCTGGATAAGCGTCATGCTCAGCTACAATTCCAATTTTAGATTTGGAATATACGCAGGAAGACGAAACAAAAAGCAATCTTTTAACCTTCATATAACAACATGCTTCTGCAATAGACATATTTATTAAGATGTTATCGCGCAACAACATAAAATCGTTAGCAGTAGTTTCCAAATAACCAAGGCCACCTGTATTTCCAGCACATTGATACACTTCATCTGCGCCGTCAAACACAGGATCATTAGCCTTTATATAACGCAAATCCGTCTTAATATATTCATCCGCCCGACTAGCTGAGTAAAGAGGACTATTGCGCGACAAAGCACGCACATAATAACCTTCAGTCTTCAACCGCTCAACCAGCGCATGCCCAATAAATCCGCCGGCTCCGCATACTACTGCTATTATCATTTTACTCCCCGACCACTTGATCACCACGCTCTGCAAGGCGCCCAACGAAACCGCAACCGCCTGTGATGAGAACTTTCATGCTTGCCCCGTTCGTGCCTCAATCTGGACGCGAGAGAAGGCTTCTAGGGTTTCGCGGGTTGGGTGCCAGTCGTCAGGAATCTGTGAAGGAATGTCGGAATATCGTTTACGACCATAACTAACTTCGATAACTGGACAATTGCAATTGGGAAGGTGTGCAAACAAACTCTTTGGGTAATGGCCGGCATACCATACTGCTTTAGCTGGTGATCTCCCCCAATTTAATTCCTCTATCCATTTCCTAACACCTTCCTCACTAAATTCAGCCGCCTTACCAAAGGCGCGTACCCGTTCCTCGTCGCTCAGCCCTGACGCAAGCAGCGCCTCCATCTGTGCCAGATGCGAAGCCCGCAGTTCGGCGGCAAGGGAGATTTGTTTAGTCATTCGGTTGGACATTTCATTTGCTCCCAACAGGTGTGACGCGCTGTTGTTTCTCTTTTTCCCTCTTAATTCGCCACTCGCGAATCAACCAAGCGCGAGCAATCTGCAAAGTGCGAATGTGCTGTTCCAACTTCGCCAAGTCGCAAAACTCGGTAGATTCGATCCTGATATCCGGCGAATCGTCAGATCGCAAGGTCACGTTCATTCTATCCTCGGCAGTTTGCCATGATCAAACCGCCAGTCGGCAACTCGTATCTGGGGGTCGCGGCACTTGATGCCATACACGATACCCCCCGCCTTGGTTGCCGTGATCCTGATCTCACGATAGACAACAGGCGTCGGCAGATCAATCCACATCAGCGTCGTCTCGGGCGGCAATGTCGGACTAGCCTTGATGCCGGCGGTATCGATGATCTCCCACGCCGCCCCGTCCTTGCCCCCTGTCAAGTAGATCGAGCACGGTCCGACGACCGGAACAGTAAGGGAAGCACCTTGCTCAGCGGCGCGCCAGGCAAACGGACCGAAGCCGGCGAATGCCTTGAGAGTCCAGTTGCCCTCCCAGCGAGCACCAAGGCCGCCGAGCTGATGCGCAAAGACGATATGAGAGCCGTCAACGTTGCGAACGTAGGACGTGTCAGGTAAGCACAATCGCCCCTCTCGCACCTGCCGAGTGCGTTCGACAAACAATCCGAAAGCACAGTCATTACGAAGTGCCTCCACGGGCTCGGTTGCAATGGTCAATCCCTGCTGCGCCAACGGCGGGTCCTGCCCGATCATCTGGACATGCGAGGGAGTAGAAGCGATCGAAGCAAGCCCGTGCGAGGCCAGCATCGCCTCGTTGTTCCAATCTGTCGTAATATGATGTTCGCTCAGCCTGAACGCCCACCACTTGCCGATATCGACACCAGCCAACGAAGAAAAGGCGCGCCGGTTATCAAGAGTCCATCCGGTGCGAAGATTATTAAGCGTGAGCTGGGCAGCCTCGCGCGTCATAATCTGAGTGCCCCAGCCGTGATTATGCACAAGCGCGTAACCGGAACGTTGAACGAGGATACGATCGACGTAGCAGCGGGCGGAAACGGCACCGACCTTCAGGCCATCTTTGACGCCAACGTCGAACAACGCCATGGTGCGATCGAACCAGTCGTTCGGGAGAAGCACGTCGTTTTCGACGAGTCCGATATAGTCATAATCGTTATCCAAAAGCATCGTAAGTGCATAGACAACCGCAGCGTCGGGACCGCCAAAAATATCAGAATGAAAATAAACTTCATTATGCTTACTTAGTAATTGATAAGTAAAATCCAACGTAGCCTTTTCCTTACTCCCGTCTAACCAATAAACATCACAAGCGTCAAACCGATACAAAGGCTTGATCGATCGCTTCGTCAACTCGACGCGATCCTTGGTTAGAAAGGCGATTGCAACCTTGTTCATGCTTGTTTCTCGAATACAAATCCAAGGTAACGAAAATAATTCAACGGGGGGTCCACGCGCCGCGTATGCGTCACGAAGCCAGACATTTTGTGCTCTAAATAAATCAGCAAAGTCTTCCACTCACGTTCCGGCAAAACAATTTTAACTTTTTCATGATCGATATTTAGCTGATGCATCGCCTCGGCAATAACATACATACACGCAGGAAATTCGTGATAATTTATTGTCATAGCATCCCCAGCGCGTGCATGTACTGATCGAGCAATGCCTCGCGCTCCTCCCTAGTTGCCTTGTCCTCACCCCTGATCTTGACAATCAAGCGAAGAACCGCGGGATGGAAACCAGCGTCCTTGGCTTCTACGTAGATGTCCTTGATGTCGGATTGCAGCTCGCGCTTTTCATCATTCAGCTTCTCGATGCGCTCGACGAGAGACGCAAGCGCCTGCTTGGCGTTGCCGCCGATATGTTCCATCACATCACCTTCTCAAGGTCGTCGCACCATGCTTTAGTTAAATCAAACTCGTCCCCAAGACAACTATAAATATACCTGACTTGTTCTAAAACAGAGCCAGCAGGTAAAAGTGTTTTATCCAAAACGTAGGAAACTACATCAATACTATCCATCCCAAACAACTCGGCGCGCAAGTCATCAACGAGATCATGCTGATTACGTTGTTGCCAAACAAAGGGGTGGCCGAAGTGGACGCACTGGCCTCGATCGCGCATGACGCGCTGAGCGATCAGGGAAGCAAAAATATCATCGTACCGCTCGAACTGCGGGCACATGAGAAAGCACGGCGCCAGCTCGCGCGTGAACGCCGTATTCTGCGAATTAAACACCGTCCAAGTTCCGGGCTCGACCACAATGCCAGCCTGCAACACCTCACTCACGCCGTGCACGATCGGATGATTGGCAATGCGCTCCACTGCGCCGATGTCGGGATCGCCCAGGCAGATGCCGGCAGCAACACCGATCTTAACGTTGGTAACCGGGGCGAAGTTCAAAGACTCATGCTTGTCATGCGGAAAACCGCGATGGGGAGCCTTCGGAACGAGCAGATCGCCCACGTCGAACCAGTTTCCAAAAGCTTGCAGCCCGTGGAAGCGGCCGGCGAAGATGCGCTCAAAGTGATAAAAATAATTCGAATTGATCGGAATGTTGTCGTCGTCAATCGTCACGATGATGTCAGCACCCCACTTGAGGGCTTCCAGCAGAGCAATGTTGCGCCGCGCGATCGTGTTCCAACCGAGGATTTCAGAGCACTTGTAGTTCAACGCTTTCTGGGCTTCGGGGGACAGATAAGACACGAGAGCGCCAAGCGATCGGCAAAATTCCTCGGCTTCCGGCGGCGTTTTGAGATCGCCTGCGACGAAAAACTTAACCCACTCGCCCGCGAGCGCCCTATAAAGCTTAAGGACGTGCGGGACGTTGATCGTCGTTGTTATGAGAGCGGTTTTCATTTTATCATGCCGAACATATCTAAAGCAAACAATATTGAAAAAGTACCGGCACAAACCCCAAGTATAAAAGCAAGACCTTCGTGACAATGCCCTTTATAAGAAGAGCAAGGGCCGCGGTGTTTAATCCTTACCGCTTCGTAATCCTTTTCTTCGTCGGAAATCATTTGTCCGCCTAGGCAACGAAATGCGACGCAGCGACAGAAGCATTAACCGCAGCAGCAAGCGCATTAAGATACATAGAAACTCTTAAGCCATTAATTGCCGAATCTATGCATATCAGCATCGTAAACATGCACGCGCCAACATTCAACGTCCACGCCCAAGTTGCAAAGTCGGTCATTTGTCCACCTTCTTGGCCCAATCGATATATTGCTGAAGAACGCGCGCGATCAGCCGGGACAGCGAGTAGCCTTGCAGCCTCGCTGCCTTCAACAGTTCCTCCTTGAGTTGCCTGGAGAGGCGGATGGAGGTGGGGAGGTCTTTGGGCATCTAATTCCTTGAGTAAGAGCCCGGTCGCCGCCAGGTACACAGCGACCGGGCCGCTCCCGGCCGCGAAGGGAAAGCACGGCCGGTTGCTTGTAGTGAGAGCTACTACATTGATGAGGGGGAGTCAATATTTTTCTAAAGCCGCTTTGATGAACTCCGCCGCGACTTGCGGGACAATCGCATTGCCGGCGGCGCGCAAGCGTCCCACTCTGGCGGATACCCCATGAGCCAAAGGGAAAATGCCGGATTTAACTGGCCGCGCTTTTCCGTCTGTGCAGGGAAGCCAGTCGAGATTGCTCCATGGGCTTGTTCGCTCAGCGGCTTGCCGCGTGCCTGTTCCAGGCGTTTCGCATGGAAGTAGTCGGTCCCCTCGTTGCTCTTGAAGTCGCGTGCCGAGGGTGTTGCCCAACTCGCCTGCGTTTGCAGATTCTCGCCGCCTTCTCCCCTCACCCCCGGACCCGTCGAATTGCTCGCCTTCGGAGAAGCCCATCCAACGAGATCGACCGTTTTCCTCCCGCTGTCCGTGTTGCCAGCTTCGTTGTAACCCTTTTGCGCTGGCGGGCACGCCATCGGCGTCGGCCACGAACCACAATCGCTGCCTGATGTGCGGCGCCCCGACGCTACAAGCTGGAAGTACGGCCGCCCCGCAGGCGTAGCCTTCGCCTTCCAGGTCAGAACAAACAAGATCGAGCCACGAAAGGCCGGATTGCGAAGTAACCTGCTCACCAAGGATCGTTGCCGGCTTGAGAACGCGGATGAGATGCAGCCAAGCGGGCCATAAGTGCCGCTCGTCAGCAAACCCGCCGCCTTTGCCCGCCGAGGAGAAAGGCTGGCAAGGACAGCTTCCAGTCCAAACCGGGAAACGATCGGGGATATCCGCGAGTCGCAGGGCGCAGCTCCAGCCGCCGATGCCGGCGAAGAAGTGACATTGCGTAAAAGGCTTGAGTTCCCAGGGCTTGATATCCTCGATGGAACGTTCATCCACCTCGCCCTTCGCAATCAGTCCTTGGGAAATCAAGTTACGCAGCCATTGGGCGCAATATGGATCGTTTTCGTTGTAGTAAGCAAGAGTCATTAACGCGAAAGGTCCCATGCCAAAGAAACAATAAGATGAACTAACAAAAGAACGGCGCACGCCAGCAACAGCACCATGCCCACCAGCATGATGTCATCGATTCCAAAAACGATTTTGACGCCGGTTGTCGAAGCGACAAACGCAAGTCCTATGATAACAAGAACGCCAATGCCGATCGTGATGTTTGCAAGGAAGCGTCCAAAATGGGCTAACAAATCATCCTTATTTCGCGGCATTGTTATTTCCTTAAAGATCGCGCCAATTTTCCCGGATGACTTTGGCAATTTCGGGCAGGGGGCGGCCATCGTCGTTCAAACCGGCTAGACTGCTATCTGGGCCGCCAATATCCCCCGTGCAACTTTTCATGCCGGCTTTAATCATCGCACTTTTCGGCAATACTTGTGTGGAACGATCATAGCAATACCGGTCGCCATATTGCATGCGTTCGATCTTGAGCATGTAGCACAAATGGCCAAGACAGCACCGCTTCCCTTCTCCGGCGTCAAGCACGCCAACAGCCTGTTTCCGACGAGGGTTTTCCAGGTATTTGGCCCAAGCGTAAGCTATATTGCGTTTCATTTGTTGCTTTCCTCGTTTTTGTTAAGTTCGCACCAACAAGCTGCCGTATGCGGCAGTTCGTTTTTCCAAGCAAGGTCCGAAACAACAAACGGAAAAGGGGTAGGCTTATAAACAAGCATTACATATTTCGCCTTACCCTGTCTAACAGAAACAGCATTTTTGACGTTGCCCTGTCTAACAGGAACCGCAAGCGCGTTTTCGAGAGTCCATCCATTTTTCAAACGACCATACACAATACTGCGCTTCAAGCCTAATTCCGAAACAACGTCAATAAGCAATTTTCGTTTGCCGTCCAATTCGACATAAACAGAGCGTCGCATATTACGCCGCTGCTCTGCCTTGGCCGCCCATCGGCAATTTGTTTTTTCATAATTACCGTTTACATCAATGCGCTCGATTGTATAATCAGGAGCAGGTTTTTTGCCCATATCTTCCAAAAAATTGGCAAATGATTTCCATCGTTCACATATCGTAATTCCGCGACCGCCGTAATTCTTATAACCTTTATGCTTTTTGTCGGCGCATCGCTGCCACATTTTTTCCCAGGAATGGCGCTCCGATCGCGTTAAAGCGGCGGTTGTTGCGGGTCGCCGATAAATCCACCTGTGTCCGTTAACAGCGCAAGATTTCAAATTTCCCTTTCTCAGCTTATCCCCGCGACAAACAACTTCTTGGCCGCAAGTGCAACGGCATAGCCAGAGAGCGAACGCGCCACCGTTTTTTCGGGGAAGTGAACCGGCGCGGCGTAACGCGGTCAAATTTCCAAACACTTGGCCGGTTAATTGAATCGCCGATTTACTATAGGCCATTTAGACACCCCTTCATTTATTTTCGTACGCGGTTTGCGTAAATAAGTCAAGGGGTGTCTAAAATTAAAAATTTTATATGCGGGGACAGACTAAGGTGCCCTCGTTTCCCTCTCGCAAACGGGCCGTCGAGCGCGCGAAAAAAGCTGCAACCTGGACCGCAACCCGACCACAACCGTCGCGATTTCGATTGGTGTAGTCGAAAACGTGCAGCCTAAAATAGAACACGCCTGGCGCGAAACGCGCTATTCCCCAATTAAATCAATAGGTAGCACGAGATTTTCCAAACACTCGGTGACAATCCTGTAGCATTGTCAGCGCCGTTTTCGCGCTCCGAGCGCGACAAGTTGACGCGGGGTAATGAAAAGCGAAGCGGAGCGTGGTAGTTAGGCGCGACGCTCGCGAGAACAAAGCATGTCTGACACGGAAGCAAACGCTCCCCTAAGCCACTATGCGAATTTTCCCGCCGAGACGCGGACCACACCTCCAATAGATCAATTAATACGCAACCTTGTGCCCTCCGGTCGCCACCGCGATATCCTCAATTTGCTCGATAACCGCGTCACCTGGAGCGCCGTCAAACACTGGCGCAAAGGCCGGCGAGGAACACCACGTTGGGTCGTAGAACGCTTCCAGGCGCTGATTGCACCTGCACTGGAATTACAGCCGGGGCCAGGCATTGAAGCCGGCAAATACAATCTGCCAACAATCCGCAACAAGCACCTTATCTATTCGCCAAACAAAAAAGGCGCCCCGTAGGGCGCCTTCCGTCTCACTAGCCGCGGGCTTGAACCGCCCAATCTATTTGACGGTCCAAGTCAGCCTTAGCCTCGGTTCTCGTTCGACCTTCGCCTGGAACTCACACGGCTGCCCGGAACCAGTTGGTGCCGTCACCATTGCTATCGCGGCGATGCTCAGCGACCTTGCATCCTTTGGCATCGTAGATCGAGCAATAATCAGCGGTGGTGCCGTAACTCTCGGCGTACTGGCGACACTCGCGGATCGTTGCAAACTCGTCGGTTGGTCCGCGGGACCATGAGCTACCGCCGATCCTAGCGGTATAGGGACCACGGTTGCAATTGGGATGGGTCATTGGGATTGTAGTCATTTTCGGTCTCCGTTAAAAGCGCCGTCTAACGGTCGCAACGCCTATTTGATCCTTTCAACTCCCATTGTCAAGCCGCCTGGAAAAATAAAAGGCGTCCTTAAAAGATGCCTCATCCAAACGGCGTCTTGCGCTCACCTAGCATGCCATCATCATCAGGGTGCGCAATCATCCATTCTTTGCCAGGGACACAATAAATAGGACCGCAAGCATCCACCGTGGAATTAAATGTAGCGCCGCACCGCAAGCATTTCCACACATGCCGCGACGACGGTCGGCCGTTGTGCGGCCAATCGCGAACTGCGTCGGACTTATTCTTGCGCGCCATCGTTGATTCCCTCCTAGCCCCATTGCCGCGCCTAACTGTGACGATTTTGCGACGAGTCATACTACAACCAACGATGTTTTAAAGCGTAACCAGCTCCCGCATACCATGCCCGCCCCGGCTTTGTCCAATCGGGAGGCTCTTTCTTGCCGCCTTGATGCCAATAAAACTTATCGGCTGCATAAATCGCTTTGCGTAATGCATTTGCTTTCGATCCTACGCCGTGTTTGGCCTCGCCCCCAAAAAGCACGTAACCGAGCGAATTAACAACATGAAACCCCATGTCCATCCCACACCCGCCAACTACAAAACCATCGCCGCGTTTCGCTCGCCTATACCCCAACACGGTTGCTACCGCATGATTGAGATGAATATCGCGTACTTCCTCCCCCTCCCCCCTCGCATTTCATCAGCACCACGCGAATCGAACGCGACATGCCAGACCGCGCGACATGATCTATAATCATGTAAACCGTATCTCCCGGTTTCAACCATTTGCGCAATTGTGCGATTTGCTCTTGTTTCTCAGCTTCCTGCTTTTTTGTCATAATTCCCTCCTAGCACTGTCCTAGCGGTCGCACCGCGCCGATCAGCATGAACCTCAAGTCTGCCCGACATGCGCCGAGCAACAAAACCAACAGCGTTTGTGCGAGCCATCTCACCACACCTCGCGTTCCAACCGCAAACCTTCCCGACGCCCTCGCGCCAGCAACGCTTGCATGTGCGAACTATGCCGCGCTTTCCGAGCGCTGCACTCCGTACGCCCGCTCTTGCCTCGATTATCGCGCCACTCGATATAGAGCGTCTTTTGCCCGCTATCGCTGTAGTGCCGCACGTACATCCGTTTGATTTTGGCGATCATCTTTCCCTCCCGATTCACAACCATTCGGGCAGTGTCGCGGAGCACACAAACCGAATAGGCATAATCACGCCAAACGCGCGCTCATCGCCAAACTGAACAAGCGCAGGCATTTCCTCATCCGCACTCAAAATGCGCAAAGCATGCGCTTTGCGTCCAACAAGCATCTCCGCAATCTTACTCATGCGAGTAAGCAAGTCGCTCCGAAAAGCCGGATAGCTTTCATGCTTCTCCGGGATGCTGGGCACTACGCGGCGCCAATCCGGGAACGTCCCGTCAATGAGACACTTTTCCGATATTGCAACCGTACTCGTAACTTCTCGCAAACCAGCATCGTTCAGCGCCACCGTCACCACACGCGCCGTGTCATCTTCAATCCGCACCTCGCGAGTTTCACCTTTGCCGGGTTTGCAACTTCTCAACGCTTCCGGCGTAAGCCGCACAATCGCATTTCGATCCGTCTCGCCAGTCTCATCGCGAATACAGATAAGCGTGCACCAATCAGTCGCAACAAGTAACACTCCGCCTGCGACACACGACTCAACATGCACGCCGCATAAATAAAAACGAATAGGATCAACAGGCGCCAACATCATGGTGGCAATCCGGTACAAATTCGCATCAAACCTAGTCATTGATTCCCTCCTATTTCGCTCCACGCTCACTTTCTACTCTTTCAATTCGCTCCCGTCAAGCCCCTAATCACGTCTCGCAACGGCGCAAATCGCCACTTCCTGCCTTCGCTACGAGGCGTCACGCGCACGTCCTTGTGCATGCCGTAGTCGGACACGCACTGGCGCGGCTTGGTGCGCTTCGCCCGTCGATCCACGTCGCTCCATTGCATGTTCCACACTCCATTGTTGCAGGTGATGGGTTACACAACTCGTCACAACCTACCACCACCACTAAAGCATTAAAAACAAACACAAAATGGAAATATGAAGCCGGTGAAAGGTTTTTTGCACATCGCTATGGATTCATGACGTATACATTGCATATTGTAGCCGTATATATGTATTAACAGCCTTTCGCGTTTTGCCTTTCGATATACTTTTAACCCTTCATACTATTCAACTATAAATAAATATAATAAAAACAATAACTTACGTATTTATGGTTTGGTGGTGGGTTGAAGGGTTGGCACCCTCTTCGGCATTCCAAACGGGCAAAACATGCCGCCACGGCCATTTTCCGTAATTCTTTTCCCATATTTTACGCGCTTCTGCTAATTCAGGAAAGCGCCACATACTGCAATCCTTGGTGTGAATTACGATGCCTCCAAATTGCGCCAAGAACCGCCCTAAGCGTGTCGGGTTAATTTCATGCGACTTTGGCGCGAACTCGCGCAGCATGTTCAAAAGCACATAGGCAGCCACGCGCTCCGACTTGTCCTGCGCCTTTTTCAAGGGTAGCGACCCTTGTTGCAGTACGTGTTCCCACCATTCCGCTATCGGAGGCAACGATCGCGCCTTTTGCGCCTGCAATCCTGCCGTCTGCGGCACCATGCGGGGATGCCAGCCTCTCAGGTCACAGCGCAGCAAGTCATAAAGCATGGCCGCGAGGCCGCCATTCTCCATCTCGGCATTGATCGCCTCAAAATAATCGCGGCAACCGATTTTATCCCCGGACACGTCGAACACCGCGAATCGCCGCTCATCCGCCGACGCCGGCACAACCCATTCCGAATTGGCAGCCATGATCACATGCAGGCGATTGATCCACGGGATGGCGTCAATCCCCTTCTGCTCGATCACGATCGTCGGCTCCGTAAGCATCCCCTTGAGTACCGATTCGCCTTGCTTGTCCCCAGCCCAGAAGGCTTCATCGGCGAACAACAGAAGGCACGAGCGCAAGTGGCCGTTGAACGAGCCGATCAGATGCTTCGGGCTGTACAGTTGCAGCCCGTGCGTCCCGAAGATGCGGCGCAATGCGTTGGCGAACGTCCCTTTGCCGCTCCCCTTGCCTCCGCGGAATACCAGGGCTACCTCGGCGCGCTTGCCTGGATTCTGCACCGCCCATGCGGCCCAGCGCAGGATGTATTCGGCATAGCTGCGCTCCCCGGCGCCCAGCACTTTGCAAATGTGCTCGCGCATCAGGTTCCACTCGCCCGCCATGGGCTGCACCGCGAGCCCCGTCCAGAGGTTGAGAATCCCCCCTGGCAACGACGGCGGTTGATCGGGGATGAGGTCAATTCCCTCGAACGAGCGCCTATGCGGCCACTTGAGCCACTCCCCGCCAAGCGCCGCGCGCTCCGCAGCTCCGGTCTTGGGATTTATCCCTTTGTCCACATAGCGGTTGGAGTAGCGGTCACGGAACGAATTGAATGTCTGGAACGACGGCACTTTGACTGTCTCATCGATCTTGCTGGCAACCCACGACATGACCAGGCACTTGCCGCCGATATCTCCGATCACCGCATACTTTTCATTCAGCTCGATAAGGGGATTGGCCGGCGTGGCAGCGGCCTGGAAACCTGGAAAGGCAAGAGCGTGCCCGTTGATAGCCCGCCCTGGCTCATCCAAGGCGGGCTGCGCTACAACGGTCTTAGTGGGAGTTGCGGATACATCGGAGCGTCCGCAGTCAATTGGCATCACCTCCTCTCTTATCTCTCGCGGCGCCTTGCTTGGCGGCAACCATCCGGGCTGCACGCGCCGCGCTTCGTACACCAGGGTTCCGAAGTCGATATCGGCGGGCGGGCTCGATGCGTAATGCGTCCAACGCGCGTGCGCCGCCCCTTCCCGCCATTTCCTCGATTTCCTCGACCAGGCGTCGAAAAGGTCTGCCCCCTCGGGCAACCCCTCGAGTGCGCGCCAGCACGCCATACCTATGCGATTCCAGGCGTCCCAGCCGATATCTTCGTTAGGAATCACATCCAGCGCCGCCGCCACATCGTCCCACGTCACATTGCGTTGATTATCGAGCGATCGTTGTGCTAGGTTGCGCGAGGAAGCGCGCTCCCCTGCTCGCATCGGGGATGATCCTGGGAACGATCCAGGATTCGTTGTGCGCTTCCCACCTCGCTCCGCAAACCACGCAATGAGCCATTCCGGCGCTCTCGCGAGCGTGTTCTGATTCGCCCATCGGTAGCGATTCCCCGACTTGTGCATCGAGGGCGGCAGCACCACGAGCCCGCCATCGCCCCGGATATCGAGCCCGTTTCCCGAATTGGTCGGCGTCGGCGAATTGACGGCGAAGAGTAGATGCAAGCCACCACCCGATCGGCCGCTCACAACCGCCGCCGTTGGTTCCAGCACCTTACCCGCGGCAATCTGCCGCAACAGGTTGACCCCTTCGGCGGTGTCGATGTCCACCACGGCGATGCCTGAGGCCGCTCCCGTGATCGCGCCGACGTTCGCATTTGGCCATTTTGTCCACCAGGCGACGATCTGTTCGGCGCTGGTTGAGGCCGCGGCGTGCCCTCGCCCTGTTTTGATTCGCGGATGTTTGCCGGCGGATAGGCAATCTCGTCCACGCCGGCAGGTGCAACACTCATCGGCGACACCGTGCAAGGGCAGCACGCGCCAGCCGCGCCCGGCATATTGGAGAGCTGCTTCTAATAGTGGGTTATCGGGCATGATCTCCCCGCCGGTTGACAAGGAGGCACTGGTTCCCTATAGTGGGAATCAGTCGCGGGCGGTCCCCTCCCTCCATCGCGACTTCGACACCTCCAAGACCCTCATCTCCCCGATGAGGGTCTTTTTGTAGTGTCCGGTATTGTTCCTGCGGCGTCAATGATCGTCGTTTGTAACAAACTGACATATTATGTGATAAAATATCTCACGGGCTGGGCGCTACTCCAGCTCCCGCCTCTGCATCCGTAATTGATAGGCGTGTGCACTCCACTCAATTACAAAGCCGCGTGTCTAGCTTTCCACGCCGCCGTGAGACAGGGACTTATTAGCACAGAAAGACCGTGTTTGCCCATCTGTTTTACTCTGTAACAATTCGTGATTGGATTATTTGATTGTTTCAATATAGGTACGGTGTCAGCGCAAGAACTGGCTCCATGGCATATCCATCGATCACTGAGCGCATTACCGACGCCCTGGCGGGCAAGGTCTTGGTTGACATCGGGCAATTCAACCCGGCAGATCGTCGCCGACTTGATAGGGAAGTCCGCGCCGGCCGCCTCGCAAAATGGCGGGGACATTGGTATCCGGATGCTGGCGCGCCGTGGGGTATTGGTCCGCTCAAAATGTGCTGGGGCCTACCCGAGATTCGCGATTATCATGTCAACTTTACGCTAAGGACTGAGGGGAAAAATGAAAGATCATCGTTCGATAGCCGCTCGCGCCCTTCGAAAAGGGGACAAAGTGATTCATCCCGATGAAGGTGAGTGCATCGTTACAAAAATAAGAAAGTCGGACGGAGCCGTTTTTATTCGCACTGCGGATGGACTCGAAGGAACGTGCAGCGCAGAAATATTAAAATGGGCAAATGGAGGGGAAAAATGATGCATTGTTCACTCATAAAACCGCCAAAAGAACAGATGCGCCACTATAACTGGTGTGAGTGGGTTGGGGAATTCGAGCGCGGGGAGCGCATCATCCTTGTTGATGGCGTCCGTTGGGGACGGACGCATTGCACGTGGCATGGTTGCTGGGGCACAAGAATTACAATTAGGCAAGATAACGGCGGTTGTATCGCGGACGAAAACGGTCCAATCGAAATCAGGTCCGGGCGCAAAGGACGCTGGGACGAAGAGTCGACCGACAATAAGGTTTTGAAAAAAGTTCAGGAACTGGTCGCCGCGGGCAAATTGCGTGATCCGAAGATCGTGCAAGCCGAGAACGAAAAAGCAGCCGCGGAATACAGTCGCCGCGCTGCCGAGCGCGACGCGCAAGAGGAATTACAATTCAGAAAGCGCGCATGCGAAGCGTTAGGCCTGAACAGCGATAACGGCTCGGAGCTTGTGACTCGTGTCGTCGCGGCAATGCGATGGGCGCAATCGAAATGAACGGATATGGAGGCTGCGCGATGACCACATGGCTCACCGATGAAAACGGCAACAAATGCTCCGTGGAATATTTCGGCACGCGAGAGGCCGCACAAGTGGCGCTCGATAGCCTGAAAGCTTGCCGGGATTGCACCAACTGCTCGCGCTGCTCGCGCTGCTCGTACTGCTCGGACTGCTCGGACTGCTCGTACTGCTCGTACTGCTCGCGCTGCTCGTACTGCTCGCGCTGCTCGTACTGCTCGGGCTGCTCGTACTGCTCGGACTGCTCGGACTGCTCGGACTGCTCGGACTGCTCGTACTGCTCGCGCTGCTCGTACAAAAAAAATGTCAAAGAGGGGTCCGGCGCCGCCAGCCTTGGACCTCCACCCATTCCGGTGATTGAGGACATCCATCGTCGCGTGTATGTAGCAGTGTCGGCGCCGCACGCTCTCGACATGAGAAACTGGCACACCTGCAACACGACGCACTGTCGGGCCGGCTGGGTCGTGCATCTGGCGGGCGAGGCCGGTTACGCATTGGAGCAGTTTTTTAATACACCGCTTGCCGCCCAACTGATCTATCGCGCGAGCGGTGCACCGATCAATCCCGGAAGGTTTTACGACAACAATGATGACGCGCTCGCCGACATGAAGCGGCTTGCTGAGCGCACTCTGTGACCGAACCCGAACGCGCGCAAAGGTGGAGGGTCGGCAACAACCTGACGCTGGCGGAGCTGGCGCAGTTGACCGGGTTTTCCATCTCCGCCATCAGCCGATTCGAACAAGGCATGTTCCAGAACCACGGCAAGGCGGGATTTCACAAAATCCCCCAAGCGGCATGGAAACGATATAAGCTCGTGTGCGCGGCAGTGGCGAGCGGAGCGAGCAAGACATTTGATTGGTGAGGAGGGAAGCAGTTATGGCCAAAACACTTTTCAAGCCGGGGACTAAGGTTGCGGTGTGCGTCTCTGAATACGGCATCAATAATTTTAGAGAGGATTTTGTGGATAACGTCTACGAGACTGGAAACTTTACCCTTAAAAGTTATCCACAACAATGGAAGCCAAACAGAGACGGTCGTACTGCGTGGCAAATAGGAGGAGATGTATGGAACAGAAAGTTTATTGAGATTTGGGATGACGCCAGTGATACTAGAATAACAGCCGCCATAGCGACCGCGAATAGAATTAGTCGCCATAGCAAAATTATAAGGCGCCTTGAGTGCTTTCCGTACTCTGCACTCACAGACGCAATGCTTGATGTTATTGAGTCAGTTTTAGATAATTACGAAAAACGGAGTAAAAAATGAAACTGTTAGTCGATTTCATTGTAGGTGCCATTGTCTTGGGATGCGTGCTCGCCGCCGTGCTATTAATCGCAGTGGTGCTCGCGCCATGAAATATCTCGATTTAATTGCAGCCGCTGTTCTCGGAATTGCCGTCACATATTTATTTGCACTGGCATTAAGGCCATGATTCCTTGGCTCCTCACTCACTTTTTCGTTGCCGTGCTCATTTATGGCATCACATCTCTGTTGGCGCGAAGGATGATTAGATGACATTCAAGATTGAAAATGATGTACCACTCTCGCGGCGTGTTAGGGGCGGGCAAGGAGGTAGAAAGCCAAAATATCCATTCGGCGAAATGAAGATCGGGCAATCATTCGCCGTAACAAAAAGATTTAAACAGGTTATAGCTTCGGCTCATAGTTATGGACATTTACGCAATAAAACCTTCGTCGGTCGTTCCGACGGTAAAGACAGCGGCAGGATATGGCGTATAAAATGAGCGACTCATCGCGAAATAAATACGCTTGCCCTACCTGCGGCCATCCCATCCTGCCGAGCGATCCGTTCGCCATCCTCGGGCCGACACAGAGGCGCATATTCAACCTGGTGCATGCCGCCGGCCAGGCAGGCATCAACTCGCAACTGCTGGCGGAACGGGCTTACGCCGGCACCAGCGGAGGAGCTTCGGGCAGCCTGGTCTCGGTCCACATCCGGCACATCAACAACAAGCTGCGCCTGTTGAAGCTCCACATCGTCTCGACGCGCCTGGGGTCCCACGGCGCCAATTATGTCGTTCGACGCTTCGGCACACTCAACGGCGACAGCCACGGGCTGCACAACGGGTATGGCGAGGATAACACGGCTTCCCGGTTGACTGCCGAACAGGTCAAGCGCATCAGGCAGGACGGACGATCCAACCGGACGATTGCCAAGGCGTACGGCGTGGCGGGGCGCACAATCGATCGCATCAAGCGGCGAGAGAGCTGGAAACACATTTGATGGAGGAGGTTGCGCCGTGATGAGCGATCACTGCTTTTGCGACTATTTCGAGTTGCGCGGCCAAATCTACGAGATTTGGTCCAATTCTGGCGATCCTAGCAACCGCTGTCTAGTCGATCCGCGCAAGAACGAGGTCGTCGATACCGACCACGCCTTCGACCCTCCGCTCACGAACGACGAGCTGTTGGCGATCTACGACTACGGCAAGGGGTATTAACGAATGCGCCCTGTCGTAATCGACTTCGAGACGTATTTCGCAGACGACTTCACGCTGTCCAAAATGTCAACGGAAGCGTACATCCGCGATCCGCGCTTCCAGGCTCACGGCGCCGCGATCAAATGGAGCGTCAACCATGCCGCCAAGTGGTATGACGGGCGGCAGCTTCGGCACGTCCTGGCGAACGAGGATTGGTCTGACGTTTTTCTTATTGCTTGGCACGCGCAATTCGACGGACTGATTCTCTCCCATCATTACGGAGTGAAACCGGCGATGTGGGGCTGCCCCATGTCAATGGCGCGCTTGCTTCATCCTCCGCACGGCTCCGTCTCTTTGGACAATATTCGCAAATTATATGGCATGCCGGCGAAGACGACGCCGTACAATCTGTTCAAGAACAAGCGATGGGAGGACATGACGCCCGACGTGCAGCGCCAGGTTGCCGAGGGGGCGGAAGATGAAGTAAAATCGATTTGGTTGTTGTTTCAGAAGTTCATGAGGGAAGGTTGAATAACATGGAACTCCCCAAATACGGGGTTATTTATGCTGATCCTCCTTGGGCTTATGGAGATAAAGGATTCGGCAAGCGACCTGAACAAGCCGAAAGCGGTTCGTTTGCGCCAGAAGCGGGCCGCTATAACACCATGACTATTGCAGACATCGCGGCTATGCCGGTATATAAAATTGCTGATGAAAATTGTGCTTTACTGCTTTGGGCAACGTCGCCGCTGCTTCCAGAAGCGTTGCACGTAATTTCCTCGTGGAAATTTAAGTTCAAAACCGTTGCTTTTTGCTGGTCAAAAATAACTTCGACAGGAAAGGAAGTTGCAAATTTGGGGCAATGGACTATGGGCAACGTAGAATTATGTTTGCTCGCGACAAAAGGATCGCCAAAACGGTTGCGGCGCGATGTAAGACAATTGGTCGTAGACACGCGCACCGAGCACAGTAAAAAACCCGAAGAAGTGCGAACTAGAATCGAAGCTATTTTTGGAAACGTGCGAAAAATCGAACTGTTTGCGCGCACGCGCGCTGCTGGATGGGATTCGTGGGGCAATCAATTATGACCTTCCCCATCGAAGAACTGGAAATCATAGATTCCGTCGTCCAGATGTTCACCAATCCCGTGCTCCGCGCCGACGTGGATTTGCTCGGGAAGGTGTGGACGACCGAGGCGACCAAAAAGCAAGAGCGCATGACGGCGCTCGGCATCACCGAGGCCGACGTGCAATCCGCTGACAAATTCCAGGCGTTGCTTGAAGCCGAAGGTGTTGAGATCGAGTACAAAAAGGGCAAGAACGGCGACATTCCCGCCTTTGCCAAGAACGATGAGTTCATGCAACGTTTGTTGGAGGACGGCGATGAGCGAATCAGGACGCTTGCCGAGGCGCGCATCGGTGCCAAATCGACGCTGTTACAGACGCGCGCCGAGACGCTGGGCTGGATGGCAAGTCGGGGACCTTTGTGCGTTTATCTGCGCTACTGCGGAGCTGCTACCTTGCGCCCAACGGGCGGCGATGGCGCGAACTGGCTTAATTTCAAACGTGGTTCAGATATCCGACGTTCGATTCTGGCGCCGGAAGGCTACCTCCTAGCTCCGATCGATGCTTCCCAGATCGAGTTTCGCGTCGCGATGTACCTCGCCGGTCAGGACGATGTGCTCGATCTGTTGCGCAATGGAGGTGATCCGTACATTGGTATCGCTTCTGAATTTTACGGAGAGCAAATATACAAACCTCAAAAAGACGACCCTCGCAAGCTGGAAATGGAACAAAAAAGGGGAACTGGCAAAGTTGCCCAATTGCAATGCCAATACGGTTCGTCAGGCAAGTCTTTTCGCCGTGCAGTTCGTTCAGGAGCGTATGGTCCGCCGGTCGATATGCCTATTGAAGATGCTAACCGCTTTGTAAAGCTGTATCGTGATACGCATCTCAAAGTGTGCGCCCGTCCAGGCGGCTATTGGTCCCAATGCGACCGCATGATTGCGCGCCTTGCCGGCGGGCCGCCTGTGGAATGGGGACCGCTGACCGTCAAGGATCACAGAATTTACTTGCCAAACGGCACCTTCATGAATTATGAAAGTTTGGAATTTCATCATCCTGGTGCGGACGAGGAAGCAAGGGATTTCGAGCGCAACGGCTACTGGCGCGTGCGCACCAGGCAAGGATGGAAAAAACTGTGGGGATCGAAGCTTACCCAGAATATCTGCGAGGCGGTCAGCCGCGTCATCGTCAGTCAGGCGATGATTCGCATCAAGCGGCAGCATGGCATCCGAACGTTGAACTGGCCGTATGACGAGCTGCTTCTTCTTGTTCCCGATGATTCGAAAGCAGAGGAAGTTGTGAAAGCATGCCGGCAGGAATTGTGCAGGACGCCCGACTGGCTCCCCGGCATTCCGCTAGATGCTGAGGCAACGATCGGTAAGAGGTATAGTAAATAACGCAGAGGAGGTGCACAATGGATATGGACAATCGACAGATGCTTCAAATCCCCGAGCCACGCGAGTACCTTGCGTCGGGAACCATTACTCTGATCGGGGTGCAATTCGTTATCATCGCATCGAGTCAAGAGGAAGCCGAGGCCAAGGCCGAGCGCGGCGAATGGCACGACTACGACATTGCGGGCGCGTCTAGCTCTGACTCCAATATCTGCGCCAGTACGATCAAGGAAAACGTATAACGGCTGGAATGGACCTTGTAGTTGCCTTACATGCAAAACGCATCAAAAATCACTAAACATCCCGAATTGAAAACCTTCCGGTACGTTCCACACTTCCGCGTTGGCGACTTCCTGAAAGCAGGATGGCACGCCACGGGTTCGGACCTGGGGCATCACAACGAGTATTCGATTCTCATGGAGTGGCTGTGCGATTGCAAGATCAATGAGCCCACAATCACATGGGAAGAATTTACGGGCGGGCACAGATATCCGAGAGGAATTGCAAACCAATGAGTGACGAACAATTCTCAACAATTCTCAACGGATGCTGGCGTACCGAAGGATGTCAGAGTCCGGATAAATGTTGGGAGCGAGCTGTTTGTGCTGACGACGGTGTCAGAGCGCTATTGACCCGTCAACGATTTCGCATGATAAAGACCCTGGATTTCTTTGAGATTCCAATTGGAGTGTTTGACCGGTACGAAATCGATTTCGCCGCAGCATACGAAAATTATGGTGCCTCTCCTCATAAGAAATATCCGCCATCTTACAACGATTTAGATGCGCAACGGACAACTACGCAGCAACCAATAACACCGCTTAGTGTTTTCCAACGAGAAGATTGATGCTAACACGAACCCCGTTGCATGAGATCGTTGGTCGGATCGCGCTCGAACCTTGGCGCAAGATTCTGCTCGATGCCGCGGATCGGATTGAACGAAATGGGCATGCTAAGGGAGCTTTAATTACTGAAACCGGAGCACAATGCGCGCTAGGCGCTATTCATAACTGGCGCTTTGACAGAGGGGTCCTCACGGCTAGTCTTCGTACAGATGCCAGTGCATATGCTTCACGTCGCTTAGATCAAATGGTTGGCAACGTTGTCAAATGGAACAACGCCCCCGAACGCACCGCTGAGGAAGTCATCACCACCATGCGCACATGTGCGCTCCAAGGAATCGACAAGGAGAAAACCGATGAGTAACAGTGAGACATTTCCACAATTCCAGCCTCAACCTCCGATGTTCGAAACGCCAGTTGAAACGGCGCAACCTGCGCGGGACGCGCCCAAGCAAGGTCGCCGAGGTCCGCGCAAGGTAGCCGATGCAACGCCGCCCAAAAAGCGCGGGCGCCCCAAGGGATCGCCCAACAAAGGCCCCGCCAGTCCTTCGCCGGATCGGCATCGCGTTGGGCTGGCAATTCCGCTGTCTACGGCTGCAACGGCTCTCGCAGGCTTAGATTCCGCGGAAACGTCGCTGGTCGTGCAGGTGGCCGACGCGATCAACGCGTTGCCGCCGCAGTCGCGCACGAGCGTCGCGACAGCGCTTGGTAAACTGTTTGCGGCGTAGCGTTAAAGATTGGCGAGAGGTTTCCAAGTCTCTCGCATTCTCAAGGCGCAAAAATGAATTATCTCGATCCCGGTCCCATTCCTGCGTTCCTCGACCGGACGCGCTTGATCTATACGTACACGAATCTCAATACTTTCGATAACGTGTGTCCGCATCAGTTTTATCGACGCTACATCGTCAAGGACATTCCTTACGTTGAAACCGATGCGATGCGCTGGGGCAATCAGGTCCACACCGCATTTGAGCATCGCTTGGCCGGCGGCAAGCCGCTCCCTGTCGAGATGCAGCAATGGGAGCATTTCGCCGAACCGTTCGACAACCGGACGGTCAAAGTCGAGATAAAACTGGCGATCGATTCAAACGGTGCTTCCGTCGGTTATTGGGACAAGGCGGCATGGCTGCGTGGCAAGATCGACGCGGTTGTGCTGAACGAAACCGGAGCTGTGATCATCGATTGGAAAACCGGGGGTTCGAAGTACGAAGATGCGCTGGAACTGGAAATTAGCGCATTGCTGCTGCGAAGCAAATATCCTCGCCTGGAGCGAATCATGGGCCGCTATGTGTGGCTCAAGGAGGATCGGCTGGGGCAGTCGTACGATCTATCCAACACTCATGCGACGTTGGAGCGCGTCAAGGCGATCGTTACGAAGATCGAGCAGGAGCGTCGAGTGGGAGAGTTCGAGAAACGGCGGAGCGGATTGTGCGGCTGGTGCGATGTTTTGGATTGTGAGAATAATAAGAAACGCGTATGATTTTACGAGGAGAGAACAATGAAACGCTCTATTGCGTTTGCTTGGGCTACGTTTTTAGAAAACCCACATAGGAAACAAGCCAAAGGCATTCTTGATGCTGGCAACGGAAAACGATGTCCCCTTGGTCATTTGTGCTATATGCTAAGGACACCGCGCAAAAAGGAAATCGGATATTCTTATCCTCTTTATATTTATGCTGATTACCACACCGCATTATTGCCAATAACTGTAATGAACAAAGCCGGCATGCGCAGTCAAAAAGGCGCCTTAAAAGGCGGCGGTTCTATATCAAAAATGAACGACGGAGGCATGTCACTTAAGAAAATTGCCAAAATAATTAGGAAACGTTGGCGCGATCTATGAAAACCCCTGAAGGGTACGAAAAGGACGATATTTGCAAGTACCTCGATTCAATCGAAGCGTGGTACTTTCGCCCTTATTCCGCCGGCTTCGGCCGCAGCGGCATCTCTGATATCGTAGGATGTCTGCACGGCCGCTTTTTCAGCATCGAAGTCAAGCGAACTGAAAAAGAACCAACGCGGCTCCAGGAAATCAGGATGGAGGAAATCACGCAAGCGGGAGGATACGCCGTCGCCGGGGACGCCAAAACAGTGATTGCTTTGTTAAAAAAGTGGCAAGCGTCGTGAACTTTTACCACGATCGTGCTCGGAATCTGCTTATTTACGATCGCCCCTCAGCGCTGGTGTTTGAACGCATCCCCGAGGCGAAACCCATCAACGGACGCTTCGTCGCCATTCCTCATACGTTGCAAAATCTGCAACTCCTGCGCTGGCTCAATCATCCGGTAGGACCTGTCATCACGGAAGACAATTACGACTGGCCGCTCAAACCCGGCTGGAAGCCGATGCAACATCAAAAAGTCTCGACTAACTTCATGGTGCTCCATCCGCACTGTTTTAATCTTTCAGACATGGGAACAATGAAAACACTTTCGACTTTATGGGCCGCTGACTGGCTCATGAAGCAAACCCCTGGCTGGCGCGCGCTTATCGTGGCGCCGCTGTCCATTCTGGAAAGGGTATGGGGCAATGCCATCTTTCAGAATTTCCTCGGAAAACGTTCTTTTGACATACTTTACGGATCAGCGGAGCGGCGAAGTCAGTTGCTTTTATCGTCCGCTGCCGATTTCCTCATTATCAACTTTGATGGCGTCGGCATCGGCGCTCACACTCGAAAAAAGTTTGAGCTTGATGGATTCAGCAAAGCGCTTGCAGAACGCGACGATATCAAGATCGCCATAGTTGACGAAGCCTCGGCGTACCGGGATGCACAGACCAAGCGCCATCGAATAGCGCGCATCGTCTTTGGCAAAAAGCCTTACCTGTGGCTGCTCACTGGCACTCCCACGCCCAACGCGCCGACCGATGCTTACGGGCTTGCCAAGCTGGTAAATAACGCCTTTGGCAAATCCTTCACGGCGTTTCGCGAAGAAACGATGAGCAAGCCCTTTGCGCAATCGTTCCGCTGGGTGCCGCGCAAGGACGGTTACGATAAGGCTCGCCAGCTCCTCACGCCTTCGATCCGTTACGCGCTTGAAGACGTGTGGGACGGCCCGGAGATGACGACTCAACAGCGCCAGGTTGAATTGACGGCCGAACAGAAAAAGCATTTTGCCGATCTCAAGCGCGACCTTCAGGTGGTACTCAAATCCGGGCAACCGATCACGGCAGCGAATGAAGCCGCAGTGCGGACAAAATTCATTCAGGTCAGCCTCGGGGCAATTTACGATTCGGCGCACAAATCACATGTGGTCGATGCCGCTCCGCGCGTATCCGAGCTGAAGGCCGTGATCGAACAGGCGCCGTCCAAGATTCTCATATTTGTCCCGTTGACAAATGTAGTCAACATGCTTTACAAGGAACTCAAGGAGTGGAGCAGGGAAGTCGTCAACGGCGACACGAGCCAAAAAGACCGTTCGCGTATTTTCCAGGCTTTTCAGGAAGAATCCGAACCGCGAATAATCATCGCCGATCCAGGGACCATGGCGCATGGACTCGATCTTTACGCTGCTCAGACCGTCATTTGGTATGGCCCCTGTGATCGAACCGAGCTTTATTTGCAGGCTAACCGCCGAGCTTATCGACCCGGACAAAAATATCCTGTTACCGTTGTCCAGATCGTTAGCAATAAACTGGAAGCAGAAATTTATCGGCGGCTAGAGACAAATACGCAGTTGCAAGGTAGCTTGCTGGAAATAATAAGGCGAGGGGAATTATGACCGACAAAACCGCCGAACAACTCATCGCCGAGCACAATCAGATTGAAGATTGGCTGAAAGGCGAGACAAAGCGCTTCAACAAGTTCATGGCGCCGCACAAGGCGCGCCTTGAGGAAATCGGCAACAAGCTACTCGCCCTGTCCAACGAACAGAAGTGGGAATCAATCAGGACTGATGCCGGCACGGCGTACCGCTCGACGCTCATGAACTCCTCGATCGACGCCGAGAAGCCGTATTCAAACAAAGACGGAGTAATTGTGTTTGGACGCGAAGCCGTGCTCGATTTCTGCCTCGAAAACTGGAGCGATTACGGCTCCGACATGCTGATGGTGCAAGCCCAGAAGGACGCCATCAAGCGTTACATGGAGGAGCACAGCGGCGAGCCGCCGCCCGGAATCAAAGTGGGATTTTTCACTCGAATCAATATCCGCAGGAGTTAATATGATTGACAGGCAAGGAGGTAAATTGATTTTTGAATGTGACTCTTGCAACGAAACATTCGAGTGGGACGACGAACAGGATTTCAACGGTGCTTGGGATGCTGCCAAACGAGACGGTTGGCGAGCTAAGAAAATCGCAAATGAATGGATACACGAGTGCCCTAATTGTCACTAACAGGAGCAACAAATGACAATCGGTGAAGATCGCGTTCGTACCAAGTGCAATCCCAGCGCCGATAGCGTTGTCGATCAGATAAAGCAAAAATCTGCTGAATTGATCGATCTATGCGAAAGTATCAAAATTACGCCTATGAAAGACGCGGGCTCGCCAGCAGAACGTGGGCGGCTTTGCGCACTTGCACAAACACATTACGAAGACGCAGCCATGTGGGCCGTCAAAGCAGCAACAGCCTAAAAGGAACAAAACTGCCCATTCTAAAATGGGAAATACCAAAGGGAGAATCAAAGTGAGCAACCCTGAAACTGATCTTCATACAAGTCATGTCATCTACGACGAAAAACCGGTGTGGAATAAAGCTGCGGCGCCGTCATCTGCCGAAGAATTGATGGACAAAATAAAAGACGCAGTTACCGCACCACGCAACTCCGATTTTACGAAGTTTAAAAAACTAGCAATTGATCGGTTGAACGATCCTTCTTTGAAGGAATTTATCGTTTTTACCGCCACTAATGAAGGTTTCCGTTTCGATACGCATGCAACACCTTCAAATATGGCATTGGCAAGTACCGTGTTGGCAAAACGTGCAGCCGGACCGTACTAAATTACCCTAAACAAAGGACCCTTCCAAAATGAGCAACCTCCAACTTCCCGTCCACCTGCAAAACCGTCCCTCTCGCGGCCTCGCCGCCCGTGTCAGCCAGAACCTCGGCACGTCGTCCCCTCCGTACCTTTCGATCCGTGAAGCCAAATTCGCTTTGATCGACGCCGCGGGGAACGAGCAGGGCATCGGCGGCTACGAGCCCGATCAGGCCAAATGTGCGCGCGGCCAGTTCCCTGGCGTGTACGCCGATGTGACAATCATCGATGTGAACGATCACATCTCCCGCATCTTTTATGACCAGGCGTTCGATCCGACCGCGCAATCGTACCAGCCGCCGGCCTGCTTCTCCCACAACGGCATTGCCCCGTCCAAGCTGGCGTCGAAGCCGCAATCGCCGACATGCGCTGCCTGCCCAAACGCTGTGTGGGGCTCCGCCGTGTCGAACGTGAGCGGCAAAGGCATCCCGGCATGCTCGCAGTACCAGTTCATTGCCGTGACTGTTGCAGGGCACGAGACGCCGTTCCTGCTGCGCATCCCGCCCCACAGCTTGAAAAATTACCGGGCCTACGCCGAGCAGTTCCGCGGCCAGAATTTCGACATGGATCAAGTTGTGACGCGCCTGTCGTTTGTCAGCCAGGGGACGCTTGGCTTTTGCCCTGTAGCATACGTCGATGACCCAACGGTCGCGCGCAACGACAAGCTGATTGAGGCCAAGGCGACGGATGGGATGGTCGGACGGCAGGATATGCCGATCGCAGCGTTGCCAGCGCCAAGCGCCTCAACACCAATTCCTACGGTGGCGGCTGCTCCCGGTTCTCCGCCTCCGCAGCAGTTCAATGTTCCTGCTCCCACTCAACCGATCGCAGAACAGCAACCCGCGCCAGTTACGACACCTGCTCGCCGCGGGCGAGGGCGTCCGCCCGCCAACCCTCCGCAACAGCCGGCAGCGCCGACGCAAGCTCCGTTCATGCCACAAACGTCGTTCGTCCCACAACCGGCTCCGGCTCCGGCTCCGGCTCCGGCTCCGGCTCCGGCTCCGGCTCCGGCTCCGACTACGACTACGACTACGACTACGACCGGGCAAAACGCGATACAAGCGCAAGCTGCAAACGGTCCTGCCGCTCCGTTCGGAATCGGCACATCGGTGCCGCCCAATGCCGAGCTGGAAAATATGTTGAATCAGACGTTCGGACCGGCGCCGGGACGGTAGCAAGAATACTGCTGCGGGGTACCGTCGCCTGCAAGCCCGTGCGTGAGGAACCGCTAGCGCCGGGACGTGAACTGCCCACGATATGCCGCGGTGAACGACGACCAACTAGGTTGGCAGGGTAACAGACACGCGAGACAGGCCGACTGAGAGGAAGGCCCGTGGCGTGCCGCAGTCGTGACAGGCCGGAGAGACGGCCAAAATATAGATCAATGGAGATTTAGACATGGGCATCCGTTGGCCAAAACAAGGCCGATGCGCGAGGCGCCCTCGATCAATCGTTTGCGTGCGGGGAATTTTCTAATGCCCCGGAATAACCGGCACAATCGCCGCGGGGGGTGACGCCGTAACCTGCCGGCTCGTATCGAGCCGCTGTTGCAGCAACCTGATCTGATCTTGCAGATTGTCGAGCTGCTTGCCGACATTGTAGCTGCCAGCGAACTGCTGTTGCAGGTTCCGCACAGTCTCCCGCTGCGCAATCATGCGCTGATCGACCACGCCCAAATCTTTCTGGTACTCCTGGCGGATAATGCGCGAGTTCTGAAGGTCCTTGATCTCGCTATCGATCGCATCGATGTGCTTGTCCACCCGGCGCGCAAACTCCTCGTGAACGGCCGTCGTCAGGCGCGCGTTGATCTGCTGCTGGATTTCACGGATGGTTGCTTGGATGCGATTTTCCAGTTGAGTCTGTTGCGCATCGAACCGCGCTTCGACTTGCTTGATATCGTCGCGCGGGTTGGCGACAGACCAAAACAGGCTTATGAGCGCTACCACCACGGCCGCAGCAGCCCCCCAGGCGACTGTGGATTTGCTTCCATTACTGTTGGACTCCGCCATCGATTTGCTGCGCCTCACATTGGTCGCTGCTTCAACCTTCGCATCGCACCGGCCTGATGCAGGCGGCGGCTTGTCGTATCACATCGTGCAAATACCGCATTTCATCATCGGATACCCGACGGTCGAAATAGAATTCCAACGCCGAGATGCAGTTTTTGTCCCTTCCGACGCCTTTGCATTTGAGTGGCGCTGCCTTCGGCCAATCTATCGGCGATGGCGGATACTTAATTGGGCACTCGCTTGAGCCGTAGTGAGTGCCGCCGCAGTCGGGACAATTAAGGATGTCCATCATTTGCCCCATGTCCATTGCCAAATAAGAAAACGCAGCGCGGCGATCACAATCAGCCCGATTAGAAACCACTCGTGCCATGGCATCTTTCCACCCAAATATTGTTAAATACAACCGCCCCCAAGTCTGTTGGCAGAACCCTGTCCATCAGGTCACCCCAAGGGCCGCAAGACCGGCACCCCCGCTCACGATCTGATTGATGAGGGTGAGCGCATTTGTGGCGACCTGATTGGCAAAGCCGCCACAGGCGACTTGCAGCGGGCCGCCAGGACGAAGCTGGTCGAGCACTTCCGCTGCGGTTTCGGCATCGGTGATAAGATGCGGGTCTGGGCGAACCATCGCCGACCCGTCAGCGTTCTTGAGGCTTGCGCCTGACGCCACCTTGTTGACGACGATCAGCGCATCGTAACACTGCTTGCGCACCATGCTCCCCGGCGTCCCGGCGCTGGCGGCCAGCGACGAAGCATAATCGAGGTCGGCCAGCGACGCGGTGATGATCTTCTGCCAGATGCTCTGCTCGATCGGCTGCGTCTGCCCGGTCGGCTTGCCGGTGGACGGATCGACGATCTGGACATGGCAGCCCGGATTGAGGTTGAGCAGATCGAGCGGGCACAGATCGATTTTCGGGAGCGACGGCGCTGAGGAAGTCTCAGCCCTGGCTGGCGCGCGCTGCTGTGCCAACGCTGGCGTAAAGCCGAGCATCAGGGCGACGGTGAGAAAGGCGAAGGTGCGAATCATCACAGTCGTCCGAACGTCGGCACGTGAATGCCGGCAAAGCCGAGCAGCGTAACGATGGCATAGATGACGATGAGCACCATCAGCAGCACGATGAGCACGTGAACGATGGTGGCGAAGGGCTCTCCCAGCGGAATGAGCGGCAGCAGCTTGACGACGACTGCCCACCATATGACGCCGAGAATGATGAAGATCAGGATGAGGCCGATCAACGATCCGAGCATGATGCACTCCGTTACGACGTGGTGATTTTCGGCGCTACGGCCAACGGAAGCGCGCTTGCTTCTGCCGGCGTATTGACGACCTTGGGACTTTCCGTACGAGTAGCCACGACTTGTGGAACGACGATGGCGCGAACTTCCGGCATGTCTGCAACGGCGTTAATGAGTTTTGCTCGCGAGGTTGGATCGGCAACCGCATTTGCCGCCTGAGTTATTTCCGGCGCCGACAGGTTCTTGACGACGGCCTTCACTTGCTCGGAAGGGCTTGCCGTGTGCGCGGCGCGAAGCGAGGTATAAATGGGAACGAGAATAGCGCATAAACCTGCCACGCCCTTCAACACCTGTTCAATGCCTTCCCAGATCATTGTTACGTTGTCGGTGATGCCGCTGGCGTCATGCGTCGAGATCAGTCCCCAAGCGGCGGCCACAGTCACGCCGCCGGCAATGTAACTCAATACATGCCGCCCAGCGGCTTGCTGTTCCGCAACGTTCCAATTAGCCGGGTTCCAATTCACGTCAGCCTCCAAACGTCGGACAAAAATGCCAGTAGAAGTGCACGAGCAAGCTGAAGAACAGCCCGCTTACAAGGGCGATCGAGAACGGAAACTTCGCGCCGATGTAAGCGATAAAGTGCGAGAGCGTGTTTTCACGCTCCGGGTGCTTCAGAGCAAAGCCTTCGAGTAATGCGAAGCTGACGGCGATTGCGAGAATCCAGATGATCCACGGGCCGTCCGTGATGAGGCTATCCATTGGCATCCGGCTTCTGATTTGCCGCCGCCTCCAGCGTGCGAAGCCGGTCCAGCAAATCCTTGGTCGCTTCTTGAACCGTAACCCAGGACATGCTTTCCATTCCGAACGGGCCGGAGGCTTTCTGAATCGCGGTTACGAGGTCTTCGAACTTAACTGGCATCGGATGCCTCCTTTACAGTGAGCTGATTTGCGATCACGTTTGAAAACGTCTCATAAATGGCGACCGCCCGAGCCAATCCTTTGGCGATATGATCCGGCATTTCTGTCGGGACGCTCGGGCTGGTAAATCCTGACTTGAAGACAAGCGCAAGGGCTTCCGCAAATGCGGCATCGAGCGCTGTTGTTGCTTGTGCGCAGGTTGGTTTCATGTTGCGGCGCCCGGCCAGTCGGCTGCAAGTGCCTCGCGAGTGTCGAACGCCACCACGTCCAGGTCCGCGCGGGGCTCGGAGCCCGGCACCTGGTGGGGCAACGGTCCGTCGCCGTCTGCTGCGTACTGCACGCCCCATAGCGAAGTCCACGGAGGGATCGGTCCTATAAACTTCATGAGCGCAGCGTTGTCCGCTATGGGTATGCGCGGGCTGATGTAACGGCAACGCAGCAGCCTGACCCACTTGGCGGCATCGATCCACCCCTTGTCCTGCGGATCGACATGCTCCACAATGCGATTGCCGCCATAGAGCACGGGCGCGCGGCCGGTGGCCTGCGCCAGCCGATCCAGAAACTCCAGTGCCTGAGCGCCACGCATGGCGTTGTGCGTTAGGTCTTCAAAATCGAGCATCATCAAACGTGTGGAATCGGGGTTCACCACGGTCAGGAATCGTTGGACGTTGGTTGTAACGTCATCGCCCGTGGAGAAATCGTAGGCACCTACAAGCAGCCCTGCTTTGAGCGCCTCGGCCTCTCGCTTTTTGTACAAAAAATCCGTGAAGCCTAGGCCCTGCGTAGCTTTATGGATAACGCCCCAGATGCCTCCGGCCGCGAGCGCAGTGAAATCCACGCTGTTATTGTGGTTGAGATCGTGAACGCGCGGAACTATCATGTCTTTTCTTGCTCGCTCTCGCGCTGCGCAAGCGCGCTTCGCCCTTGCGGCGGCTCACCCAGCCATTTTTGGCCAAGCGTCGGAACGATCGAATACGCACGATTGCGTTCAGCGACAGCTTCCGGCGGCGGTTCGCGCCAACCGTAAGGCCAGCCTTTGCTATGCCGCTTCTTCATATCTGCGTTCCCGCCATGAAGCAACGAATATAAGTAATCTGTTTGCCCGTCTGATCCGTCATCATCGCGGGCCATACCACAGCGTAACCTACCCGGTTGCGCGATCGGACAACGGCATTGTCCGGCACTTCGTACCATGTGCCGTCTATTTGCACTTTGTAATTACCTTTGTCGTCGATATCCCAATCGGCGTCGTCGATACGGCGCCCATCGGCCATGGAGCAGCAATTGTTGCCTTGTTTTGATGTCAGTCCATTAAACCATTCCTTTAGCTCGGGACTGTTCTGCGCATATTGTCCGTAATCGCGGATCAGGAAAATCAGACTAAGAGCAAGCAAGGTTTTCATCGGGAACACTGATAGGCGAGCACGTCGCCTCCGGTCAAAGTTCCATGGAACACGACTGCCGAAGCGGAACTCGGCTCACTGTAAATCGCATTGGCGGGCGTCGTTTCGTCCTGCACCTGGCACACCGGATTGACCGCTGTCTTCGATATGAACGTAACTGTGCAAGCCGTGCTCGGGGATGTGCCAACCGTCACTCTGCCTCGCCAATCGTCACTCGTGGCGGCGATCGAGGGAGACGTGCCGCAGGAGGTGACGGCCGGATTAGGCGGCTTGTCCCACAGGTTGTTGGCTGTGCGCACCGTTGCCGTCGAGCTGTCGGTCAAGGAAACTGCAATGGTCGCAATTGACGTGTTGCCCTCGATCTGGACGGTGCCGGTCGTGCCTTGCAGCAAAACCGGGTAGGTGCAGCTCAGGAATTGGTTGCCCACGACGTTATTGTTCGGGGCTCCCGTCATGCTCAGAAGCACGCCGTAAATCGTGTTGCCACTCGATCCGCAGTTGAACTTGTTGCCGACGATGTTGTGATGGGCGGCGCTGTTCGCGCTCAGTAGAATCCCACCGTAGGAACCACTGGTCGTCGTGTTGCCCAGAGATTCAATGTGGTTGCCGGTGAAATTCAGATTTTTGACGGCGGCGTTTGCGTCGGAGTAGATCGAACCTTGCACGTAGCCGAAATGAAGTCCTTCAACACTGAAGGCGCTGGTCGTCGTTGCCGTCGAAGTGAAATTGAAAAGGGTCGCGGCTTGCGTCGGAACGAGCGGGTTGATCGCATAAACTTCGGAGCTGGTGAAGTTTGTTGTATCGATAACCGCAGCACCTTCGACCGAAAGTATGGTTCCGATCGCATCCCACAATGCGGGGGAAACATTGGAAACATCGAGGGTGCCGCTAAGTAAGCGTACTCCGTAACGATACCCGTAAATCAACCCCGCGCGCACCTGCAATCCATCGAACTTGGTGTAAGTCGAAGAACCGACATCGATGCGGATAAACTCGCCGTTTGCCGCTGTGTAGGTTTGCAGGTTCTTGGGACCCGTGTTGCCCTGGTTCCCGAAGGCCCCCACGGTGAATTTATTGGATGAAGCGATGTTAAGGATGTCCGCGGCGCCGTTGAGCATCCACGCGCATTTATCGACACAATAAATCAAATTGTCGCCAAGAACAACGCGGCCGAGCCCGGACGAAGCAGCGCTCGAATCGACCTTGATAAGCTGAAAAGCATTGGCGATGCGCAACTTGTTCAGCCACACGTTGACGAACACCGAGCTTTCAAACAGGGCCGGATAGGTCAGTGGCGTCGTTTGCGAGTTGTCCTGTGCGGGCCAGAAGAACCCCATGTCCGAAACTTCAACGCCGTCCATGCCGCCGAACACGGATGTCGAAGTGTTGGAAATGAAAAAATTAGTTCCGCCATTGAAGGGAAACTCATTCAGGCTGGACGGCCCGTCGCCGTAAAATTTAATGTGGTTGAGTGCAATAGCCGAGCTTTGCGAGGCCAGCCAATACGTGCCGGACGGCGCGTACACCGCAACATTCGCCGAGATCGCGGCAGAAACGGCATTGGAAACCGCCGTCGTGTCATCCGTGCCGTAGCTGAATTGGCCGCCGACCTGATACGGCACGAGGTTGAGCTCCGCCCCGGTGCCGCCTCCTCCCGTCGTATTGACAGGATTGGAGGGCAGAACCGAGCAATTGCCCGGCGTGACACTGGCAAGAACCGCCGTGACGGCATTGCCCGACACCGTGACGGAGAATTGCGGTTGCGTGATGCATGTTCCGCCGGTCACCGTGAGGGTTTGAGTACCGTTAGTGTAACCCGAGCCACCCGTCTGCACCGAAGCGCTCCAGGTGCCGGACCACGGCGTTGCCAGCGTCGTAGCGAACGAGAGAGTCCAGGAATTGCCCGAGCAGCCCGTGATGGTTCCTGCCTGCGGGACGCCTGCGGCACCCGAGCCGTGCAGGATGATGTATTTGCCGGTGTCTCCCGACACGCAATTCGCCGAAGCGCTGGCGAGAGTCGAAGTGCCTGCCGCGATCGTGCCGTCGCTGTAGCTTACCGTGTCGCCCTTCGCGTTGTACGGGGGCGCCTTGACGTTGATCGTCGAAGCGACGGGCGGAACGCCGCAATCCTTGACCAGCGTGCCGGATGTATTGTTCCAGCAGACGAGATCGCCTGAAACTGTCGTTCCAGGTCCGGTAATGCCGCCGACCGTGTAGGGGAAATTATATGTGACGCCGTTGATGTTGAAGGCGAGCGGAACGGCCGAAGCGCCATTGTAGGAAAAGACCGAGAGTGTTGCCTGCGTGGGGGTGATCCCCAGGCACAGCGCCGAATAGGCTTGCGTGATCGGCGCCGTGTTCTGGCAGATGCCTGGCCCTTGCGTCGTTACGCCGATGCTGGACAGGAAGCCGGAAGCAGCCGTGCCGGCGTCGATCACAATGCCCGGCGCAATCCACATGACCGCGTGACCCGGCGTGACATTGCCGGATTGCTGCACGGGTTGCGTGTGCGCTACGCCCATCAAAGCTAACAGGGATGCGACGATTGTCGCTATTTGACGCGATTTGACGCGATTTGTCGGAGATGCAAAGATGCGGCTCATGAGAGGTCGATCGCCGTTATGTATATGTCCGCCGTCGCCAGCGTCGGTTGTGGCGTCGTCAGCGAAAACCAGATGTTCATCAGCCCGCCGATCTGACCGAGCACGGCAGCGGAGAACCGCGTGTTGTTGGCGTATGAACTGAGGAACGGCAATAGGAGGCTGTTCGATCCGGTCAACGCGGCGTAGGATTGTGTGGCGGCAACGATCGGCGTGCCGCCCTTGGACGGCTGCGGATAGAACCCGCCTTGCGCCGTTGCGAGGCTCATCGAGGGGTTGGTGACGATGATGCTCACCAGCATGAACGCGGTAATGTAGAGCGGAATAGGAATCGGCTGATCGAATGTCGTCGAGAAGTTGACGCTTTTGGCGGAAGCGATCACGCGCGCGTAAGTTGGAGCGGCGCCGAAATCACCGATCACGCCATTCGTAACCCAGGAAGTTAGATGCCCTGGTGTTACGAGTCCACTTTGAAGGACTGCGCCACTCATGGATTGTCGAACTCGATGCCGCCGCCAATCGTAGTAATCGATCCGGTTGATGCTGAGCTGACAACCAGCAGATCGTAAGACTGTCCGGCAGTGCAAGCAGATGTGTGCGTCGTATCGTTACAGGTTGTTGCCGGACCTGTTATGGTGCAGGTTATTTGATTTGAAGGCGTAGCGTTATTGATGCGCCATGTGGCTGTAAGGGTTTGCCCGGTAGCGGGCGCCGTCGAAACGAGATAGAGATTTTTGAAAGTGCCGCCAAATGGGCACAGCCCTTGAATGGCTGCTTCGGTTGTTGCCAAACCAATGAGGATGTAAGCGGTGGTATTTTGAGGCAGCGCAGTGGCGGCGCTCGACATCGGAATGATTTGGCGCGTTGAAGCCCACGAGCCTGTTCCCGAGCCGTTCGTTTGCAGGAATTGAAGGTTCGTGCCGCCTGTCGGCACTTGAGATTGCGCAAGCGAGCCGGTCAGGTCCCCAAAACCAGCCTGCGAGACAGTGCCGCTGCCGTTTGCTTTAAGCGCCCCATTGACGGAACCAGCTCCGCCGTTCGCCGCTGGTAGAACCCCTGTAACGGTTGAGGTGCCGAGTGCAAGCGTGAAGCCTGTCCCGGTGCCGCCTGTTGTCAGCGTCCCAACTGCCGTCAAGGACGAAGTTACGACATTCGTGGCAAGCGTGGTACCGGTAAGCGTGCCCGCCGCGGCAGGGGCGGTGCATGTCGATCCAAGCGTGCATGTCTGCCCGTTGACTGTCGTAGCGGGGTTCACAAGATCGGCGTTGGTGACGAGCCCTGTGGCCGTGAAGCTGTTAATGACGGTCAAGGCGGAGATCGTCAGGCCGCTGGGGAGCGTGCTCGTGCCGGAACAGACACCAGAATTGTTGTACAGCAACTGCCCGCTGGACGGAGGGCCGCAAGCATTGATGATGTCTTGCGCGGTGAGAACGGAACCGCCTGTCAGGCGGACAGGATTGGTTTGCGCATAGGCGATCGCGGCGCCGAACAGGAGGGCGCTGAGGAAGTAGAAAAAGGAAGGACGCAATTTCATTTTTGTTCGGGTGCAATGATCGTTCTTATGACCAATCCTGTATCCGCACGCCCACATCGCATGTGAGCGCAGCCGCATTGGCGACCGTAACGTTGATGTAAATCGTTGCCGCCGTGAGCATAGTCGTGGCGACACTGCCGGCAATGGTTGAGTTGATTATCACCGAGGATGATGTCGCTCCGGTTATCGTCGCTGCTGCCACGATATTCGTGCCGCTCGCGCTTGCCCCGGTCCACAAACCAAGGGCGGCGAGAATTGGCGTGGTCGAGCAATTGGTAATTCCGACTGCAACAACTTGGTAGCGGGTTATCGTAGCGGGGATCGCGATTGTAGCTTTGTCACCAGTACCGGAGCCGAGGACAACCGCCTTGGCCTGATAGACACCAGCACTGTCGAGAGCCGGCGCACACTGCATCGGCGAACCAGCAACAAGCGGCCATCCAGTTGTACCGCACCCGGTCGGCGTCGTATTAACCGGAGGGATTTGTGCCAAAGCTGGCGCAATAATCCCCAGCACGAGAAGCGCGAGAAGCGCGAGAACTAATGAATATCGGCGCATCAGCATGATCCACCTACGTTATCCACAATGGTTACCGCTGTTGATGATGTTCCCGCGTATGAAATAAGTTTGCAGGTTCCAGAATTTGTGCCGGCCACCCACTCTAATTTAGCAAATCCACCTCCGGGCGCTGTGCCACTCGCAGTTATCTTTGCTTGTCCGATCTCACCTATTGAAAGCGTCGCTGCGGACGCCTCGTTGCCGACTTGAGTGGTGCCTGTCACGTTTCCGTTGCCAATGTAACCAAGATTATTGGTGATACGGACGTGACTACCCGGAACGTCGAGTTGCAAGACGCCTTGGCCGCTGGCATGAACATTGTCGTGGTAGTCGAGATAATCGAGCCCAGTGCCATTGAGGACCAGGCACTGATTGGTAGTCAGACAAATGTTGTCATGAGCGACGGTGTTAATCGCAAAGGTTTGATCGAAGGTAAGGCAATATAAGAGCGACGAAATTCCACAAATGTTGTCGGAGATAATATTGCCGGTACCAGTAGCGATCTCTATACCAATATAACCATTCCCGATGCGGTTGCCTCTAATTTGGCTATTGCCAGAAAACGCGCCGTTAAACTGCATCACGTCGCCGAACTGGGAGGCACCCGATAGAATCGTGTTGCCCTCGATAATATGCCCCGAGCCGGCAAAGACCCCAAAACCTAAATAGACTGCCTGACTAATCACGTTATGATGAAGATTGATATTAATCGGAGCCGAGCCGCCATTCGCAGCATCGATGAGGATATTATAGGCCTGCGACGATGAGAAGTCGGTGGAATCAACTATCGTCTCAGACGAGCCGCCGTCAAAGTGGAACGAACTCGATGTAGTGTCGGCCACAAGTTGCCACACTACTCCAGCGTCGGCGACGACAGTCAAATAAGGCGCAACAGTCGGCTGCGTGCCGGTCCCGCCGGTGCCGTTCGTTTGCGTGAAGCTGACGGTAACGCCAGTTATCGCACCGCACCCAGGGCCAGAAATCGGAAGGGCATTCGCGGGGCTCGATGGGAACGAGGCGTAGTAGCCGGAATAAGAAATGGTCAGCGAACCGCTCAGCGCGCCGCCAGTCACGGTCCCGGTAACGGTAGCAAGGGCCGGTCCGCCGGCTTGGTTAGTTCCAACCGTTCCGCCTTGGATGGCAAAAGTACAAGCTCCACTACCGCCGCCGCTGCCGCCTGCCGCAACGCTCGCGCTTGCGACGCCGCGCCCGGCCTGCATGTAGTAGGTATGGCCGTTCGCATTCGAGAACACGGCGACGGTGCCGACCGCATACGCCGTCCCGGCACCACCGTTGTTCGACCAGTTCGATAGTGATTGGCTTCGTGCACTCGGCAATTGCAGCGGCCAGACCTGATCGAAGGTGGAGTCGTGAATACGGCCATTGGCTTCGAAGCTTGTATTACTGATGTGGCCAAGGTTCGCATAGGCGTAGGTGGCATACACCTTGTCGGCGACATGATCGGCGGACTGAAATAGCATCCCGTCGAGCCCGCCAGTGGACCCGACCATGTGAAACTTGCACTGCTGGCACGCCGGCCCCATTACCAGCGCGTTACTTGTCGGCAAAATACCCCCAGCACTGTTGCCGATGCCGGGAATGCCGGCTCCCCAAAATTGCAAATTGGATACTAGCATCTGCGATGCGTTCGCGGTGAACGGCGTCACATCGTGATTACAGTTGCTGATGGCCGTACCGGGCTGCGAAGCGCCCTGAACGATCAGGCCAGGTATGGCCCAGGTGAGACCGGTAAACGTACAGTTGACCCCAGGCGGCAGCACAACGATGCCGCCCGATCCATTACGGGCGTAGCCGACCTGATTAGCCTGCAACGCAGCATAGAGATTGGCGAATGCGGTGTCGTTGTTCGTCGACCCGTCACCCTTGACCCCGAACCATGCAGCGCTGACCGGCGTATCCGGTGTGCACGCCCATCCGGTCGTGGTGCCGGTGACGCGGGCGGTTATCTGGCCAACGGTGCTGCAAAATAGGCTGTCGAACCAATTCGAGATCGTATCGCCCTTGCACCCCGCAGGCGTCGCCCCATTAGTGCCGAGAAGCTGGTTGGGACCGGCACCGCAAACCGAAGGAATTGAACTGGCGTTGACGCCCGAACTTAATTCTTGCGCCGAGGCTGAGAGAGTGAGAAGAAGACCTGCAATTGCGCCAATAATAAATTTCATCAATTCACCGTGCCGCGAATGAATCCGACCGTGGAGAGCGTCAATGTCGCGCATGCCGTAGAGCTGATAACTGCGATGATGCCGGTAGAATACGCCACCGGATACGATGGATACGTAATCGATCGCGAAGAGCCCGCGCCGATATCGACGCATTCAACCATGGCATTGGCGGTCGATCCGTTGCCCGCGGTCGTTGCTCCGTTCGACGGCACGGTTTTGGTGTTGAAAACCATCAACCAGCAGGCAGCGGTGCATTCGGCATAAATACCGAAAAAGTTGCCGTTGGTTGCCTTGAGGACACAACTCGATACTGCCGAGCCGCATGTCACGTCGATCAGCGTTACGTTGGGAGGCGTGAGCCGGACTTGGCTCTGTGCCTGCGCGTCAACCGCCCACACCAAGAGGCAAAAAACAGCGAAAAAGCTGCGAATCACTTCCGCCTCACGATCCAATTGACGACAATTACAAAAACCGCGTAGCCGCCGAGCCCCACAAGCTGCTCGATTGTCGGCGTATGAGGCACGACAGTCATCGCGAGCCAGAAGACCGATATGACAGTCAACAGGCTGAACAGGTTGCCGAGAGCGATGATAGTCTTCTGGGAGAGCGGCTTGAGCAGCAACAGCAGGAAGTCGGCGGCGCGCTCGGATGCGCCCGAAGATTCAGGCGTCGGAACGTCGGGTTCCTCGACCACTGTGAACTTCGGTGACGCCACGCCTAGTCTCCTCGATCGCTTGCTGGAAATCAGCCATGGTAGAGCCGGAAGGCTCAGATTCTTCGTTCCCCTTATCCTTTTTAAGGGTAGCATAGAGCGTCGTTAAAGCCTTTAAAGCGTCTATGCGCTCGGGCAACGGCGTTTTGTCTTTCATCGCTTCCTTGGCGATGGAAAGCCCAACAGATTCAAGATCGGATCGGAAGGTCATTGTTGCTTTAGCTGTCCTTCAACAGCAATCATGCTTTTCATGGAATCAATAGCCGCAGCATTGACCTTATCCATCGATTTGGAAAGCGCTTTGACAAACGCAGGACGCGTCAAAACCTGCGCCGCTATGCTAGGACCAACAAAATTCAAAGCCGCTGCTCCCATCGCCGCTGCCCACTGTCCGGTAACGGCAAGCGTGACGGGCATTGCCGACTGCGCAAACAGCGGTCCCGCTACGTTGCTTTTAGACGTACTGGCAAGTTTGTCCCAAACACTCATCTTTTGAGCTGCCAACACCAGATCATCAAACGCTTGTTCCAATGTAGCGTTGCCCGTTGTTTTGAACAACATGTTCTTGGCGTCAGGCGATAGGTTTTTATAGTTAGTCAAAAATGTGCTCAATGAAAAACCTTCCATGTCGCCCAACTTGGAAGGATCGCGATTGCCCATATGAGACAGAACAGTTGCAGCGAGATCGCCTTGCTTCGCTTTGCCGAGCGAATGCCACACAGTTTCAAAAGCTTTCAAGTCGGCGGGGGCTTTGATGCCCGCTTGCCCGACGAGGATATTATAAACTTTCTCGGCAGCAATGGGCATTTCGCGAGTGCCCAATAGTTTCTTAAACGCCGTGCGATAATCATCCATTGCATCTTTGTATGTAGCTTTAGCGTAATGCCAATCTTGCAGCACGTCCTTATTGCCTAAGGATTTAACCGCTTCCTCAATATCCTGATCCAACGCACGCTGGACTTGGCTGATCTGAGCCGCGTTAACAGATTTGTCGTATCGCGGCGATAACATTTCACCAAACTTAGATTTCAAAGCTTTCATGTCAGCAAAAGACAGCATGCCTCCCGTCGAATCCAATAAAGTCTTTACTTCCGTCAATTCAGGAGAATCCGTTATGTCTTTGACTTGTTTCGTTGATGCCGCTCCGACAGGTTTCAGAACGGCATTGAGCAAATTATTAGATTTGAACATATCGGCCGGACTGAACGCCTGCTGAATCGCGTTCATAATCTTACCGGCTTCGTCTTTGCGTTGTTCCCATCCGGTAAGCAGGGTTTCTTGCAGTTCGTGCCCCGTATCGTACTTAGGTTTAGGAGCCCCGAAAGCCGACGCGATCTCTTGCTGCTGCTTTGTAAACTGCTGAAGATTACCTTCGATAACTTTCTGCATGCGATTGGCGCTGCCGATCGTTTGCGGCAGCACGTTCGCCTCTAACCATTGTGCAGTTTTACCCCCTACGCCCGTCGTGGCAGCGGTAGGCGTCAATCCAAGTCGCTTGAACGTATCGTATACTTCATCAAATCCAGGACGAGCTTTAGCGGCGGTCAACGTTCCGCCGGATAGTCCTCCACCTAGCATTCCACCTGCTAAACGCCCGACAGGGCCGGCCAATTCTGCACCCTTTTCGGCCCCTACGCCGCCGCCCAAAGCTATTCCAGCTTTGACAAGCAAGGATTCAGGTCCAATCATTGCAGCAGGAACGAACTCAGCAACGCTCTCAGCATATTTGCCTGGAGTTGTTTGCGTTTCGCCCCACGGACCGGTGATGGATTGAATCGTCTCTCTTATTTGCTCCGTCGTAGGCGCGAACTGAGCAAGAATGCCCAGCGGTCCTAACGCAGACGTAGCAACCTGTTGTCCGGATTCTTTTGAAGCACCCAGCCGTTCAGCGACGGCTCCGCCCGCTTCGCGCAGCTCGGCAGGAAGTCCCACCAACCCGGTAACACCTTTTGCCAAACCACGCGGAACTGCTTTTGCAACGTCTTCAATTACACCCGGTTCCGCATCGGCAAATGCGTTATCGTGGGCATCGAATTGATCGAACGGATTTGCCATTAAGGCGATCCCAAAATTTTATCCGCTTGTCCCGCGCCATATTTGGCGTCAAAATCACTTCGCAACGAGGGATTATTACGAAGCATTTGCTTAGCGGCATCGGGAATAAAACGTTTGGCTCGCTCATCGTTTTTAGCCCCGGTAAAACCGGCGGCTTTCTGCGTCCAAAACGGCATCTTGTCGATGTCGGAGCGATCGTCGAATCCCATCTTATATTCGCGCGCAATCCGATCGGCCTCATCATAACGCTTTTCAAGAATAGAGAAAAACGCACCGGGAGACGAAGCCTGCTGGTAGATTTCCTTGAACGCCTTATCGAGGTAAATCGTTGCCCCGCGTGAACCTGCTGTGGCGGCGTCGGCAAAAGATTGAGTAGTCAACATTTTTTGTAAAACTTTGGCCTTGGCAGCTTGCGACAAATCAAGCTTTTTCTCTTGCGCCACTTTATCAACCATGGCATCGCGGTCAGCTTCGGTTTTGGAACGCAGTTTTCCAAGATCGTTAAAAAGCCCTTGGTAAGCATCTAAATTCATGCGGCGCGTTGCCTCAGCAATCAGGCCAACTGCTTCGGGATTTTCTTTGGCGTATGCAGCAATTGCTTCGAGATTCTTGGCGCTTTCAAACGCTCCCATCAATTTAACTTGCCGGCCAGGCGGGATGAACCCTAAATCAGTAGGTTTCATCCCCGGATAATGCTCCATTTCATTAAACAACGCCTGGTCTATTTTTCCGGCCTCGCGCGAAGAACCTGCTACGCGGCGTCTTGCCTCCAGCGCCGCTTCGGTTTCACTCATACCTTGCGCGATCAACTCCCTTTCTATTTTCTGTTTATCGACCGCACGGTCCGATGAATCTGTAACTCGGTAAATACCTGCATAGTGCGCAGATTCAATTTGCGTTCTTAGTTGGTTACGTTCCTGTTGCGAAATGACCTGATCGGGATGCTCCTTCTGCCAGGCGGCAACACCTCGATAAAACTCCATCGCTTTCTGGTCGCCACGCTTGACCGCATCAAGCCAGCCGGTGCGATCGGCCAACGTCTTGAGGTCAGGTGCCAGCTCGGCATACGCCTGCCGATCCGTTTCGAACTTCTCCACCTTGTCGCGATAATCGATAAGCTTGTTCGCGGTATCGACTTGCCTTGCCTGCATCTCCAGAATCTCAGGCACCATCCCAAATTCCATCATAACCAGCGTTTTTTGGCTACCAAACCGGGCAGCATCAGCCATGGTCTTGGCTTTCCACGCCGCCATGTCCGTTTCAAGCAACTTGTTGGTGTCCTGAAACACCGCACGTTCCATCTCGAAACGGTGCAAGGCCAGATTAGTGTTTTCCTTCCACGCCTCGAAAGCCGACTTGTAGGCACGCTCATCGTTGTTGTGAATCGCCGTCATCGCCGCGGCGGATGCGTTCAACGCCGACGTGATCGGAATCCTGGTGAAAGCTGAAGCCAGCAATCCGAAGATCGAGCCAATGGACCCGAATCCCTCAAGCGGTCCTGTAGTCCGCGCCTTCCGCTCTTCGTCGGCATTCCATGCAGGAGGCATCTTGGCGATGTTGGCCGACTCGGCGCCGTACGCTTTTTCCATCTGGTCGCGCCGACGCGACAGCAACGAATCGAGCTGCCCCGCATTGCGTTCCATTGCAGCGCCATGTTGCCGCTCGATATCGGCGAGCTTCGTCCCTGCCGCTTCAGTCTTGCTTTCAAGGCCGCGCAAGAAATCAGGCGTGCTGGACGCAGCCGGCGTAGCGTTGGGAGCCGCGATCCAATCGGGAAGCTGAGTTTGTGCATCGGCCATGTTAGCTGATCGAGATTGTCTTGCCCGCGCTGCTTACCGTGCTCGTATTTTTGCCCCCCAGCGCGCCTGCAAACGACGCAATCGCCTGCATGAGCGCGTTGTTGTTCGTCTGGTCGATCCCCACCAACGCCTGATAGAGCTGAGACGATAGCCCCGTTTCGTTGATCCCGGTCTGGAGCAATTGCTGCTCAATCTGCCCCATGCTGGACACGGCCTGGATATCGACCTGGTTCAATTCCTGAGCCAGGGCGCTGTTGGCTGCCGGATCGGTCGATTGACCATTCGCCGCGTACTTCGACATGATGCGCGCCTTGGCGGCAGCGGTTGCCTGCCCCAGCGCGGCTTGCAGCGCAGGCGGCAACGTACCGGACTGAAGGTACTGCTCAAGTTGCGTGCCCTGGGCCGACAACTGCTGAGCTTGCTGCTCCAATTGCGCTTGCCCCTGAAGCGGCTGGTTGCCCTTGATCAGATCGAGCCCTAGCCCCGCCCCCGCGGCTGCAATGCCCAGAGGATTGTTGGTAACGGATTTCGTCGCGCCTGTGAGAAGCTGATTCCAGAACCCGCCTCCGCTGCCGGACGAACTCCCGGAAGCGGGAGCCGCTACTCCCGTCCCGGTGTCGGTTGTGCCGATCCCCGTTGCTGAGATGCCTGGGACCGAATCGGTGACCGTGCCCGACGCCGCGGCGTAATCCGCAGGATTGACGCCGATCGCAGAGCCGCCCGTCAGAATGCCGCCATCGCCGACACCGGTCCCCGTTGCAAGGCCGGGAATGCCATCAGCCGTGATGCCAGGAACGGCACCTGTGATCGCATCCGCAGCGCCCGCCGCTGCATCGCCGCCTCCGAACAAGCCGCCGAACAGTCCTCCTGCATCGCCGGCACCACTGAATAGTCCTGTGAGTCCGCCGGTGCCGAGCCCGAAAAGATCGGCGCCCAATCCGATGCCCGTGCCTGCGAGCGCGAGTCCGCCAAGCCCCTCCAGTGTTTTAGTAAGCTCAGGTCCCTCAAACGCGTGCGTGACATCGGTGCCGAGATTGCCGAAGTTGCCGTGGATCAGATCGCTGAGGAAAGACATTTACAACCTCGCAAACACCTGCTGTCGCGTGAACAGCCGTCCCAACCGTTCCTTGATCAGATCATGCGGAACATCGGTCTGCTCCTCGACGATGAGCATGTCGGCGCCGAGCGTCTTGGCCCACCGCGCGAACTCGTCGTAAAACCCCGATGCCTCGCGCTGGTACTTCTCCGATTCCGCCAGCACGAACCGTTCGCGCACCGCTGCTTTGTTGGCAATGCCGCCCGAGTAAGTCAATTCAGCAAGAGCCACGCCGTGATCCTGGCACAAAAACAGATACTCTTTCGATTCGAGCAGGCTGCGCAGCCAGCCGGCAACGTGCAACTCGTGCATGTCGAGCGCCGTCGTCAAACGAGGAATCATCCAGCCGCCATGTCGGCTGAAATCCGCCAGCGAGAAACGCCAAAAGCGAGTTTCAATCGTTTTCTCTGGTGCCAACGCCACGCCGCCACCAACCTTTTGAACCACTGCCTGCACCATTATCCTAATCCTAGTATCTGGCACGCCTGATAGTGCTCGTTGCCGTTAAACGTAATCCATTCCTGAAAATCGCCCGGATCGCGCCAATCGAGATTAAGCAGATCGTTGCCTTGAATCTGAAGCACGGCATTCATCTGATTGTGCATGGTCTGATGCCAATACAACCACTGGTCCATGTTATCAGGGTCCATGGGATCAAGCAAGAAGGTGCTCAGCTCCACGCTCGCCTTTTCGAAAACGACGCGCACGATGTCGTAGTGATTGGCAGCATGACAAAACGACCAGAACGGCCAATCATCCTTGCCCCGCGGTAACTCGTATATAACCGCGAGCGCCACCGTCAGCCCCGGTAACTAATCCGAGGATCGGTCGAGAACTTGGCGCTCACTAGCGACACATCGGCCTCACTGGTTTTCCACGTCATGCCGAGCAACACGCCTTGCTGCCCGATCGCTTGCGGAGGTGTCAGGAAGTACCCCGATTGTGCCGGACCGACAATCGTATAAGGTTGCGTGTTGGTGAATGTCGTGCCATCCGGGTTGATGCCAACGGCATCAAGCAAAGCCGTGATGTTCGGCGCGTTGTTGGTGTTGTACTGCCACAAGCTCCATAAACGGCTGTCGGCCTTGCTGAACTCGTAGCCGCCGGGGGCATCCCACAATTTTGATTGCACCGTCTTCACGAACCCCGTTGAAGGCGTGTTGAACAAACGGCGGATCGTTGTTCCATCGGTGCCCCACGCCGTCAGGACCGAATTGATTTCCTGGGATGAAATGAAAGTCAGAGCAATGTCCTGCGAAGCCGGGAACCAAATCTTGTCGTTCCACAAAAACAATTTGTTGGTCCGCGCGCCGCTGATCGGATCGATGATCGGCGCTAAGATGATCCACACCTTCTTGGAAAAAATCTCCGCTTTGGCAGAAGACAATTGCCCGTTACCGAAGTTGGGAACAGAGCCCCACACACCGTCAAGCGCTTCGCTGATCTTGTCGAGCGCCGCACCGCGGGAACGATACACGCCGATCACGTTTGCCAACAGGATGTCCCGACCGTTAGTCAGCACGGAAGCCGGGAACGGCGTGCCCACCTCGGGATCGGCATTCTGATTGGTGAATGTCGTGGTCGGAGGCGAACCCGAGGTCTGCACGCCCGAGATATAATTCATCGACGAATCGGCAATGAGAAACAAGAATCCATTCGAGTTGACGAGCCGCACATAATTCACGCGAAGAAACGCATCGCCTGAGCTGAAGCTACCGCCGCCCGAGGCGGTAGAAAAATCGGAGAACGAGCCGGGAGCCGTGAAATCCACCTCGTTGCCGCCCGCAACCCAGATGCGCCCCTGATAACTCTCGACTGCCGAACCCTGCACCCCGAACGGCATGAGCTGTACCGAAGCGCTCGCCTGACTGGCGCTATCGGTAATGACAACCGTATTAGGAATATTGGGACCTGTACCTGGCGCGTAATAAATACCCGAATTAACCAAGTTTATGCCGATAAGCGACCCTGGAAGCGGCGTGGACACAACTGCATAAAACACTGCTTGAGCGCCAACAGCAACAGACGACGGAACATCGAAAGCCAAAACCGGATTTACATAATTACTGCCGCCCGCTACGACGCCAACAGTTGAAACAGAAAAAATATGCCCTGCTACTGCGCTTGAACCCGAGTATACAAGCGTTGCATTAATCGAACCGCCTACGCCGCTTTGCGTACCGCCGGAAATAACCACTGTCGGCGTATTGCCGACCCGATATCCCGTCCCAGGATTGACTAAACTGATCGCCGTGATGACACCGCTGACGATAACCGCCGACGCCACGACGCCGCCACCTTGACCGCCGATCACGCTGATGTTCGGCTGCGTATAGTACCCAGCGCCGCCATTTGTCACCGTCACCACGGGAGACAACGTGCCGGAAGCATAGATCAATGTACCGTCCCACAGCCAATATCCATTAGTCTGATTGGCAACGATGATCAAATATTGCTGCGCCCATTGTGAGATGCCGACATTGAGAATCGACGGCGCCGCGATGGTGCCAGGCGCCAATATGGTCGTTGCCGCAGTGGTGCTGGTGTTGACGACAACCACGCTGCCATCGGACAAAAACACGCACATATAGGGCGTCGAGCCGATGTTGAAGAAATAAAAGCAAACGACGGTCGGTCCCGAACTGGTGTAAACGGCCGGTCCGATACCTGGGAGGGCGCGCAGATTGCGTGGCGCGATCGGAAAGAACCCATCCATCCAATAAACTTGCGCATCCGCCACCCCGGCGCGCGTGGTCGAGGTGTTAATGCCCTGAAACTGCTCCATGACCAGCGGTTCGGGCGCCGCCGGGGCGTACGGAGAAGGTTGAAGATCGGGGGGCGGAGAGGCGGTTATGGGCATTAGTAGCGGCCATAAATATTGACTGCCCGCCCGATTCGCGCCGAGCGCGAATATACGTTCAACTGCTTCTCATAAAGGTCCAAGTAAAACTTAGCCGCATTGTAGTTTTGCAACTCCAGCATACCAAGATGTGCAGAGAAATAAGGAACGGCGTCATCCCAAGGTTGAGGTAGCGCCTCGACACTTTGATTCGTAATCAAATCTTGTGGAAGGCAGTAACAATCTAACTCGTACTGATATGTTTGAGAGGGGAGAGGATAAACATAAAATGAACCGTTTACACCTTGTCCGTATTGTGCGGCCATGGTAGGTATGTATTGATATTGGAAGGGCCAAGAGCGGATTTGTGCCTGATACACTGAAAAACTGTAAACCGGTAAAGAATAACGATAATTCGCGTATATGACTGAGATTCCCTGAACCGCGAATACTGCTGAAACCCCAGGACTTCCCCTTAAATTTACTCCACTGAACGGATATACTTCCTGAGCGAGATTCAATACATTCAACGGCTCAGTCTGAATCGTAACCGACGCGCCCGTTCCCGTCGCATCCGTGATCGTCGCCTGCGGTTGAAAGTACCCACTGCCACCATACTGAATGAACACGTTGGCAAGCGAACCGCCTTGCACGATCGCTTGCGCCGTTGCCTGCGCGCCATTCGGAAATGCACCTGTACCGCTCGGAAAGTCGGGAGGCGTGATCGTGATCGTCGGGCTGTTCGAATATCCCGAACCTCCCAGGACGACGCTCGCCGTCACGCACGCGCCGGACACAGGCGTCAATACGCGGATGCACTGCGTGCGCATCGCAATCTCGCGCCGCGACCGGTTGATGTAAGTAACGATGTCCTCGGGATTGATCAAATCCTGCTTCTGCTCGCGAAGCAGCCGTTGCGTCATCTTCTCATAATCAAACAAGGTCTGAGGCATCACTGCGCTCCTTGCTGCCCAGCGGAGCGCTGAAGTCCCAACTTACCGACGATCACCGGATCGTTCGCCTGTTCGTAAATCGTACGGTTGACGCTCGGATTCGCCGCCTGACGGGCACGAGCGACGAACTCCTTATAAGCCTCGTACATCCTCGCTGCATCAGCCTGGCGCGCACCTGTCTGCGCCGACAGAAACGCCCAATAAGCCGCCAGGAACGGCACCGCATCCGTCCAAAGGTACGGGATGGCTTCGAACGTCGTGTCGTCCACCAGCGTGACAGGCCAGCATGTGCAATCGAGATAAAGCTGGTACGTGGTGTTCGGCGGCGGATCAAGATAGAAGCTGCCCGATGCAGACGAACCGCCGGATGCTGGCGGAGCCGCCCCTTGCCCATACTGACTCCACACAGTCGGTGTGCCGTTGATCGGAACCGGGTTGTTCAAATGATAAAGGTCGAACCACGGCCAATTGCGAGGCGCAATCCACTGCTGCCCCTGCCCAACGCCGAACATAATCCGCCGCACGTTGATGGCACCTTGAATACCCGCCGCATTCGGCTGCCCGGTGAAGTTGATCTGTGAAAAGTTATAGGCGCGCTGCCCGATCGTGCACGTCACCTGCCCGATAGCGCGTATGCACTCAGCCTCGCCGGCCAACTGGCCGCGAGCCTTGTTGATCCACAGATTGAGATTAGCCGTCGAATAAAGCGACTGCGGTGGCGCCGGTAGTTGAAGCAAGTTCTGAAGATCGGTCTGATAGGCTGTAAGGGCCACGACAGATAACCTCTCTGCCGCTCATTTCGTACGCTTCAGAACGGCCCTAAACCTTCAGCAAGACAAGAGGCCCGCCGGGGCGCGAGCGCTCTGTGTCGTAAGTATAGTACGCCTGCGATCCGTCCGGCCCTTTGACATCAGGTTCGCAGAGGTTGCAGCACCGCGAAGTCAGTTACGGCGCCCATCGTCAGGACGACCGACGACGTTTCGAAAGCGAGCGAGCCGTTGGCAAATGGCGGCTGCGCCGCCACGACCGGAGTGGGAACGCCCGCCGTGTTGGTATTGAACAAACCGCCATCGTAAATCGTGCCCACTTGCGGGGCGAGCGATCCGGCGCCCGTAACGGCGAGCCCGATCTGCGCCGGACGAGGCAGCCAAGCAAGGTGCAGCGAGGAAGGATTGAGGATCGAACCTTGCTGCGGCACACCGCCAACCGTCGTCACCAGCGCCGCCACCGTGCCCCAGCCCGCGGCCGCACCGGTAGTTACGCTCGCCGCCGTCACGGTCTGCAAGCACATCGGCGAAACAGTCGCGTTCGTGCCGACACCGCTAACCGTCAACGTGATCTGATTAACCGTCGCGAGCTGATTGCCGTTATTGGTGCAGAGCGCGCCCGCCAACCCGCCGCCCGTTATGAGCGAGAACGACAGGGACGCTGCCGTGATGCCCGTAGCGAGGTTCGGATCAAACGGCGACGGCAAAATCGTCGGCACCGGAGCACTCGGATAACCGGCGCCAGGATTGGTGAACGTAAAGCCGTTGACGGTGCCGTTCTGGATACTGCACCAGCCCGTTGCCGGGATGCCACCGACGCCATTTGCGTTGGATGCTGCCGGGGGAGGAGGCGGGATGAACACAAGCGGCGCGATGCCGTACCCGGCACCGGCATTCGCCGTGACAACCGTCGAAAAGCCGAGCTGGCCGCCGACGATCGGAAGCCACGTCGAACCGCCGCCACCCGTGACGGAGATCGAAGTCGAAGCCTGGACGTAGCTGCCGCCGATGCTCGTCACCACGGCTTCGGTTGGGCACCCGAGCAGATTGGCGATACGCACCGAGAACCCATCGCTCGATACGAACTGGAGCCCGCGCGAGTATGATGCGCTCGTTCCCATTGACCACGTGCCGGTCACCGGATCGAGATACTGAATAACGAGGTAAAAGCCCAGGCTGACGATCCAGTCGCCGCGAGGGATTTGCAACGTCTCGCCCGGAGACAACGCAATCCGGTTGGTGCCGGTATCGTAGGCAGCGTTGTTGAGTTCGGTAGGATAGAGGAATTGCGGGACTTGAAGGCCAAGCCCAGGCCCGGCGAGCGGACCAGTCATGCTGAAATCTCCTTAAAACTGGTTGCCCTGCAAGTTGTACCCAATGAAGCCCGAGGAAGGCTTGGCGGTCACCAGATCGTAGCCGACGACAACCACGCCCTGCTGTCCGATTTGCCCCAAAGGCACCAGCGAATAAAACCCCGAGAAGTCGAACGCAGCATCCTCGGACAGGTACATCGCCGTGTACTTGACGTTCGCGCCGACCACCGTGCCCTGCGGGCAGAAATGATCCGCAAAAATCGGAACGCCCGAGACGATGAGATTCGGGAAAGACGACCGAACCTGCGTGTCCATGGTAAACGCAGAGCCGGGCGGAGGATTGATCTGTTCAATTCCGATGAAATCGTTGTTCAAGGTCGCGTAGTCGCCGGGGTTCATGACGACGAACGTCGGCGCTTCGCCGCCCGCCTGATCGGTCACATAAGCGAGCAAGCTCGACATCGACTTGCGGGTAAACCCGACCGTCCCGAGAGAGAATGTCCCAGAGTTCAGGTTGATGTACTGACCCTTGAACGCCGAATTACCCTGGGCATTACGATTGATGCCGCCGTACGTCGGGTAATTCGTGCCGTTGTCGAACGCGTTGAGGAAGCTGTCGGGGAGCAACGCATTCGATGCGTTGTTGGTAAACATCAAGCGCGCCATGTTCTGCCGGGTCACGGCATACACGTCGTTCATGCGCGCTTTGAGGATACTGATCTCGCGATCGGTCGCCTGAATCACTGTTTCGCCGAAGGGGAGGGGAATCGGCACAACCCAATAGGCGAGATTGAATTGAAGATTTTGAATGCCGGGAGTGATGACCGGGTTGTTGAACCCGCCGCCGTATCCCGTGAATTGGCCTTGGACCATGCTCTGTCCCTGGCCGGGGATCGTAATTTGATTCAAACCGCCCGCAGCGCGTTGCGCGTTGCCAGTCATGTAGAATAAACAAGGGCTTCCGAAATAAATTTGGACGAACAAACGGGGAACGAATGCGCGCCTAGTTGTGGAAGCCAACTCGCTGTACAAAGCACCTGCGGCAGGAGCGACGCCTAAACCGGGAAGCGGCATTACCTAACTCCTATCCGATAACTATTTCGAACGCCGAAGCCGTTAAACAAAGAACAAGCTTCGACAACCTGTCGCACACCAGCAGCCATCGATCCGATACTGATCGTGCACATTTACTTACCTTACCCTCCGTAAGCTACTTGACACTTCGAAAAAGCATGACTATAAGCACCCTTGTCGCCAAACAAGGAACCCCAGCCATGCCCATCGAAATGAAATGCTTGAACTGCGAACAGCCGTTTTACTGCTATCAAAGCGAGGTTGATCAGGGACGCAAATATTGCAGCATCCAATGCCGAGGAAAGCACCTGCACAAAAAACCCAACGCCGCGAGCCGCACGCCGGTAAACTTCGCCTGCAAAGAATGCAAACAACCTTTTACGATGATGCAATCGTACTTGGCCGCTTACCGCAAAAGATTCAAAAAAGACCCGATGTACTGCTCGATGAACTGTTCGAACATTGGGCGCCGCAAAGATTCGGATGAAAGAAACAAATTCACGTGCCAACAATGCGGTAAAGAAGAAAATAGAAGCCGCTACAGCAAGCATTTTCGAATATACCGCGAGCAAAAATATTGCAGCCACGAATGTAAAGTTGCGGCGCAAGAAGTTGCGGCGTTCAAACGCTACGAATCGGGAGACATCAGCCGGCATATCAAGCGGAACGGCTACGTCTGGATTTCCGTGCCCGCCTTGGCGAACAACGGAAAAAGAACCGAAACTATGGAACACCGCTACGTAATGGCGAAGAAGCTCGGTCGCGAACTGCACAAAGACGAAACGGTGCATCACATCAACGGCAACCGGCAGGACAACCGGCTCGAAAACCTTGAACTGTTCTCGTCCCGGCACGGTCCCGGCCAACGCGTAATCGACAAGGTTCAATTCGCAATTGACATGCTGCTCACCTACCCTGAATTTGGGCGAGCCGCAGGATACGAATTGAAGCCGATTGGACATCTTAGCGCCGACCCGCCCCACGTTGATCGTTCAACGTCTGCTGAACGCGCGACATGAGCGCGCCGTCAGAAATGCCGTTCTTTCCCGCCTTGAGAAGCTGATCGACATACTTGTCGTCCGCCTGCGCCGTCTCGACAGGCGCCTCAGCGAAATTCCACGGACCAGAGCCCATCGGAGCAAGCGGCTGTGCCGGCGGATGATCGCGCTCAAAAATGGCGGCGGCGTCGAGAGGATCGAGGATGCCCTTTTCCTCCATGATCTTCTCGACGGCTTCGATGCCGTCCTTCATCCAGCCCTTTTCGCGCAGCTTGGCAATGCCGGTGTCGCGCATCTGGCGCAACGTGGTCAGCTTGGAATCCCGCTCGCGCTCAGCTTTCTCATCGTCGAGACGCTTCTGAAGCGCCGCGATCTGATCAGATGCTTCCTTCTTAACGGCTTCCAGCGGATCGGGCTCATCAAGCTCGGGAATCTTCGCGGTCGGATCGACGATCTTCTGCGCCTCCATGAGCTTCCTGGCGGCCTTCGGATTCTTCATCCAATGCTCGACCGTCGAGCGCAGACGGCGGTTCTGCTGAAGCTCAAGTTCGTCAATCTCGACCAGCGGCATGACGTAAATTCCTTACTTGCCGACCGTCGATCCCGCATTCGGGACATGATTGATGGGAAGGGCGCCGGACTTCATCGTCGCCGGGAGGTGACTCTTGCGGCCCTGAATCTCGATCTCGTCCATAGAGACGCGGACGATCTGCTCATCGCCCGTGGGGACGGTCTTCGCAGAGTTTTGGAAAATGTTGACGTTTGACATTTGCGTTCAACCCTTCTTGCCGAAGCGCGGACGTTCCATCATGTCGGTCGGCTGCAAATCGGTGGCATTCATCCACGCCATCGATTGATAATTCTTGCGAACTTCCTCAACCGACTGCGCCGACTTGCAGCACGCGCTCTCGGACATCGGCGTCTGATCGTGAAAGATTGTCTCGCGCGCCATGCTCAAGCCGCCATCTTGGGCGGCATCTGCTGCCCGCCTTGCCCTTGGCCCTGCATCATCTGCTGGCGCAACTGCTGCTGCATGTCGCCGTTCTGCCGGTTCTGAAGCGCCATCTTCTCGATCTGATTGCGCTCCTGCATGTTCGAATTGGTGCCCGGCGGAACGTGTTTGGCGAGCGCAGTCATGGCTTTCATAAGCGCTTGTCCCACCTCGGATGTCGCGCCCACAAGGGGGAGAATCTCGGACATCTGCTTGACGATTAGCCCCACCCGCTGCATTCCTGCGGCTTCATAACCCTTGTTCGGCGTCGGACCCGTAATGGGGCTCGCACCGAACGGCGCCTGTTGTGGCTGGGGTTGCTGCCCAGGAGACTGAGCAGCGGGCGGGGAAACTTCCGGCATGGATTACCGGCGACCCTTGCGGCCCTTCCGACGAAAACGCATCTGCATGCTCCTGTTTAAAGGGGTTGGATCGCACCATTGCGACTAGCGCAGTATCCGGCAAAGACTTTAGAAGTCCAATTAAAGCCCCTCTTGCGTTTCAAGCTTCTATGTATTATCAGTCTCAATCGTGAATCGACGGCGCCGCGAACAAGATTCCGAAGTCGAAAAACGGTACTGGACCGTCAAGGATGCTGCGCGTTACTTGAACATATCCCCCGTAACGTTTTACGGATGGCTCACCGATCAAGGCGTGAAACGTCCGGTCAAATTGTTCGGCAGCAAGCCTCCGCACTGCCGCTTCGGCGTCAATGTCATCCGCATTCCGATCAAAGAATTTATCGAGTGGGTCAACAAAAGAGAGGACTCCAACAAATGCACGCCATCACCCTGACGGTTGGCCCGCTTGCCTGGTCCCTGCTGTTCAAAACCGCCGAAAAGGCGCAGGAAGCATGGACGCTATACAAAACCAACAGTGAATCGGAAGTCGAGATTGCCGACGATTTCGGCCAAATCGTTCACGCCTTCCCCGGCGCGCTCACTGGCGGCATGCTTGAAGATTTGAACGAAACCAAGCGCGCACACATCGAACGCGCGCTGCATCAGGCGCGCATGCAGAACGAAGTGCAACAAGCAGCGGAAGCCGATGCGGGACTGCGCTTGCGTCGCGGACCAGCGATGCTCAGTCCGATGGGGATGCCGGGGGGATTCAACGGGGTAGGGAGGAACTAGCTGGGGGTGCGCCGTGAGCAAATCTCACAAGACATACGGCCCGGTCGCTTGGTCTAAGGACCTACTCGACGCTGTGCACCATATCCCGAGTGATAATAACGATCCCGAGGTCACGCCGGAAACCGTCAAGGGCTGGGCGGCGAACGCGCAGAAACATGCCGTTCAATTTCGCAAGGATCACGAGGCGTTGATCGAAGAGATTAACGCTTGCCGCCCGTCAACTGCTTCTTCGCCAACGCCTCACCCAGCTCGGGGTGCTCCTGCAAAAGCTTCTGAAGCATCGCCTGCTTGGCCTCGTTCTGCTTCCTGATGCCGAGCTTCGCTTCTTCCTTGTTCGGGAACGGCAGGTTGTCGATCACATAATCCGCCGTCACGATCCCGAGCTTGAACGACGTGATGATCAACTGCATGTTTTCATCGGAGAAGATCGGACTCGACGAGTGCGAATCGACGCTCACGCGCCAGTCCGCCGGCAAGTCCATCAGCTTGAACGATGTGGCGTCGATCGCTTGCAACGTATCGCCCTTCGTCCAATAGTTGCTGGAGTCCTTCGCTTCCTTAAGTTCCAACGACAGATCGGCCGCCATCGCGGCCTGACGTTCCACCGTCAATGCCTGATCCCGCTGCGTCGCCGAGCCCGTCTTGAGAAGCGTATCAGCGTGGACGCCTGCGCGCACACCTGACTCACCGCGCCCCTGCATCAACTCAGAGAAGCCGCCAAGCCAATTGATCGTATCGAGCAAGAACTTGATCATCGGCATCATTTCGGACGGAATGCCGGGCGTCAAATCCTGCACCTTTGAGTTCGGCCCAAGCTTCATGTAACCGGCATTACGCATCTGGCCGTACTGCTCGTCCGTAATCCCGTCGTCAGACATGAACGCAAGGATTTTATCGACTTGCAGCCCGAACAACCGACGGGCATCATCGCACCACGTAGCCAAGAGTCCCTGCGGCTCGATCAGATCGACAAGCTCGCTGCGCCCCCAGAACCAGTTCGACACTTCATTAGGCTGAATGAGCGTGTACGGATGTCGGTGCTCCACGCCAAGGATGTTCATGTGCCGGCCGAACGGTGCGATGATGATATCCGGCTCGACCATAATGATCGTCACGTAGTCTTCTTCGCCCTTCACCCACAGCTCATGAACATTGACAACATCCGCCGATACCTGCGGCCCCATGATGGCGTAGTTCGGATCGTTGTTGAGCTGCACGATGCCGCCAGGGAGCGGACGCGTATTGCTGTTCACGCCTGTCTGCAACTGCGAAGTCGAAAGCACCTGATGAAAGTAGGATTGCGGATCGGACATCGCCTGACCGCGCATGGCGTGCGACCTGATCCGGTCATACAGCTTGTCCGCCTTGGGCAAATGGTAGATGCGTCGCCATATTTCCGGCAACGTCAGCGTCACCGTCTCAACCATTGCTTCCTGGTTGGACAGCTCGTTCTCAGCTTCGTTATAAACCCCGAATTGCCACGGCTGCACCAACTTCTTGTGATAAGTGGGATGCTGATCCTTGCCCTCAACCTGCGGCCACTGCTTGAGCAGGCAAGCGCCGTACTTCAATCCCTGAAACACGCCGATCGCGAACGTCTTATCGGTATTGGTCCGCTCCCATGATCGCGTCAGAATCTTACCGACAACCTTGGCGCGCTCCAACTGATTTTCAGGGTACTCGCGTTCGTAATCGACGGAGAATTTAAGCTCGACGGGACTAAAGATGTGCGATGCCAACCGCTGCAAATGGACATTGAGCGTGTTGATCAGCGCCTTGGTGCCGTCATACCGCCCTGTCTCAGCAATGGCGTTGAGCAGCCGGCAATACGAAGCGCGCAAGCCGACGCTGACACGGCACTGTTCAATGAGTTCATTGGCAAACGGAACGAGCGACTTGTGATCGGTCGGTACGCGGATCATCCGCCCATCGCTCGCTGCACCCGTTCCACGGCTCGCGCCCCCGCACGGGGCTCTGCTCGCCCGATCACCTGTCCATTCAACGTGATTGCACCGCTGGAAACGCCATCGCTATAAGCTTGCCCATTCTCGGCAAAACCGACCGGCGCCTTTGTGGTTGCCTTGATGCGATTGAAAGCCTCATCCGCCTGCTTCGCTGCCATGTCCCCTTCGCGCTGACGGTCGTGCAGATCGGTGATTCGAAGCGCGGCCATATCGGCGACAGGCGCATCGACCATCTGCGCCGCCAGCTCCGCTCGTCGCTCCGAACCTTGCTCCATGGAACGGTAAAGCTGATCGTTCTGCTTGGTCCGAGACGACAGGAACGCCGGCATGACTACATCATCGTCGGGACGATCGGAACCGATAAATTCCTGGCAATGGAGACAATGCGTGATCTTGCCGCCATCCCATTTGAACTTCTTCTCGCACAGATGGCACTTGATCAGATAGCCCATCAGAACCGCCGGCCGCCAGATCGCCAAGCATTGCGCAAAGCGATACGTGCCTGGCTGGCCCGCTCGCTCCGCTTCGCCGCAAAGAACATATCAAGATGGTTGCGATTAAACAAGGCCACCTGATCGACAATCGATTCGCGCCGCTTGGCTTCAACCGATTCCCTGGTCCGCCGCGTCGCAATCAATTCCCGCTGCGCGCGCTCCTCCCAGCAATGTGTAGCAAGCGCCAACGCCAGCACGCGATCATCCTTCATGGTTCCTTGCGCGCCGATGGAATCACCCTCGCGCGAGATCGACTTCATCTCCCCGATCATGTCCAAAGACCGGACACGCACGATGCCCCGAGAGACGTGATCCCGCAACCGCTCCAGCAACGTGATCTTAAGACGCGTGTTGGTCAGGAAGTGATAGTTGTAGCCCGAGCCCATGGAATCGGGGCGTGTGTAGATGTAGGTGCGCACATTCTGGAAGATGTTGCGCAATCCCTTTTCGTCGATCGCCTCGCGAATGCGCTTGTCGTTCTCGATCTGAAATTTTAACGAACGCAGCTCGTTGAACACGGCCGTTCCAGGACCGTTGATTTCCAGGATATAACGAACCTCGTTGTTGTTCTGCCCGTACCAGCCCATGAGAGCGGCAATTACCCACGCAAGCTGACGCGTGGTAACCAGCGGCCACGCATACTCGGCCACCTGATCGACACCATCGGCATAGCAACGCAAGACCTGGATCGAGGAGCGATCATTATTCTCGTTCTCGCCGTAAGCCGGATCGACGCCGATCGTGTAACAAGCATCGCTCGGCTCGGGCTCCTCCCACACCTTGAGTTCGATCGAGCGGGCATTTGCCGCCCGATAAACGCCGAGGGAAGCGAACTCGGAACCGGCCTGGAACATATACGTCTTGAATTTGTCGCTAACGAATTTGTTAGTTACGTCGGTCAGAACGTCGGCAGAGAAAAACACCGCACCTGTCTGCTGAAAAGCCTCTTCCTCAACCCAGGGTTGTTCTTGGACCCGCGTACTACTTCCTTCATATTCCGCATCAGCGTCCCCCTGCTTCTTGGCAACGGGGTTCATCTTGCGCCGAATCCACGCAAGCTGCTCGGGCGTCACTTCATGCCCATACAGTTCCTTAACTTCCCGTATTTTCTTGAACTCCTTTTCGGT
>Ga0307476_10000173_pt1 | contig 63408 bp, 57 predicted proteins | sample atmos_gasesECM2C_2_FD_203314 | JGI IMG/M metagenome (GOLD analysis project Ga0307476, IMG submission 203314) | Hardwood forest soil microbial communities from Morgan-Monroe State Forest, Indiana, United States - atmos_gasesECM2C_05 | ecosystem: Environmental > Terrestrial > Soil > Temperate... | reverse complement strand
GGTAAGGGTGAAAAGGTGCGGTAAGAGCGCACCGCCGCGGCAGCAATGCAGCGGGCAGGGCAAACCACACACGGAGCAAGACCAAATAGGAAGGGAGTTCGCGGCTTCGGCTGCGGGCACGTGCCGGCTCGGCGCGTCCAACCTTCGGGTAGGTCGCTAGAGCCCCGCAGCGATGCGTGGCCCAGAGGAATGACCGTCCCGCCGGAGCAATCTGGCGGACAGAATTCGGCTTACAGGTCCGGCTGCCGCAATCTTTTCCTTTTAATCACTTCCAGAACCATTGAAATCTTTTGTGACGCGAGTATGACGCGCCAGGCGGCGGCAACCACAATCTTCCTTTTTTGTCGGTAAGACAGACAAGAAGATTCGTGGATGTCGAATGTGCGGGCCACATGCTACCATTCCCGCGTGAGCGACTCGGCTTGCGTTCCAAGTGCTGCCCCGGCCGTCCCAACCACGACGGTCACTTCGCGGCACTCCGCCCTCGTTCGTGTCACTCACTGGATCACTGCCCTGTGCTTTTTTGCCCTGCTTGTGAGCGGAGCTGAAATTGTGATTTCTCACCCCCGCTTCTATTGGGGCGAAACCGGCAACGACCTGACTCCAGTGTTATTCAAACTGCCGATCCCGGCGTCGAGGAATTTTGTGCCGACCGGCTACGGGTACGTGCTGCCAGACCAGAACGGCTGGAGCCGGTATCTTCACTTTCAAGCTGCCTGGGTGGTGGTATTCACCGGCTTACTGTATGTGATCTTCGGATTGGTGTCTGGGCATTTGCGGAGAAACTTGCTACCGACTGGGGATGATTTGTCTTGGCGTTCGTTCTCGGCGTCGATCGCCAGCCGTTTCCGCTTCAAGCGGCCCAGCGCGGCAGAAGCCTGGTCGTATAACGTGCTCCAACGCCTCAGCTACGTGTTCGTGATCTTTGTTCTGTTCCCACTGGTCATTTGGACGGGCCTGGCGATGTCTCCCGCTTTTGTTTCCGCGTTTCCGGCAACCGTGAATGTGCTTGGCGGCCAGCAATCGGCGCGCACGCTTCACTTCTTCGTCTCCTTGTCTCTCGTTGTCTTCCTGCTCGTCCACGTTTCTATGGTTTGGCTTGCCGGGTTCTGGAGCCGCGTGCGGGCGATGATCACGGGCCGCGCAGCTACCCCTATGGAGCGCATATGAGCGAAATGTCATCCAGCAAACTGTCACGCCGCAAACTGATCACGACCGGCATCGCAGCCGCGGCTGGCGTAGCCGGCCTGGGCGTGGCCTCGCGCGTTGCGCAAAAGTATGGACTGGTCCCGCCGGATCACGGCGGAATCTACGGCATCGGCGAAACCCTGACCTATGCTTCCCAGCGTCTGCTCACGAGGCACTCATTAGCTCGTGAGTTCTCCCGGAGGCAGATCTCGAAGCCTCCATTCCCGAACGAAATTCCGCCGCTGAATGATGCCTACAAGCGCCTTCAGGCCGAAGGATTTGTTGACTGGCGACTCTCCGTCAACGGAATGGTCGCCCGGCCTGCCTCGTTTTCGCTCGCCCAGCTCAAGAGCTACCCGTCACAGAGTCAGATCACTATGGTGCAGTGTGAAGAGGGCTGGTCCTATATCGCCGAATGGATCGGGGTGCCTCTTTCCCAAATCCTGCAAGCCGTGGAAGTTCATCCGCAAGCCAGATACGTTGTCTACTACTCGATCGATCCCGACTGGTGGGAAAGCATCGATATGGCGGATGCCTTGCATCCGCAGACTTTTCTTACCTATGGGATGAATGGCGATGAACTCCCGGTGGGCAACGGCGGGCCGCTTCGACTGCGGGTTCCCCGCCAGCTCGGCTACAAGAGCGTGAAGTTCATCACTCGACTGACGATCACAGACAGTCTGAAAGGTTTCGGCAAGGGTCTAGGCTCCGCGGCTCCAGAAGGAGGCTACGCCTGGTACGCCGGCATCTGAAAAGTCATTCAGACGAGTGACGCAGCTCAGGCCCCGGACTCGCGTGGCTTCAGCAGTAGCAGTGCGAGATTCAGACCTCCAACCACGATGATGGTACCGATGGTGCGGTCCATGCCGATGCCGAAGGCGGCTTTCAATTCTCCTGCAAATACCAGCCGTTCGGCTATCCGAATAATGGCCACGGCGACCGCCGGATAGACGAGCGCCCCGTAACGGACGGGGTCTTTTGCAATGAGGAGCATCATGATTCCGAAAGCGACCACGTAGGCTCCGAGAAACTTTGCGAGGTAGGTGAACTGCGGGTCAACCGTTACGTTCGCGTGCCAGAGAGCACGAGCTCCCCAGGCCGCCATCGATCCCGACGCAATTCCAATGACCCCCATGAGAATGTGATAGACGCCCATGAAGGCAGCGAGAATCTTGATCCCAGTGTGGCGATTCATAGTGGTAGCTCCTCTCATCGGATACTGCGTGAAAACCAGGGCTATTGCCAGCACAAAACTGAAGCAGTGCCGCGCGAGTTACTCCGCGGCCAGACTGTTGATTCCGTCTTTATCAAGCCGGCAGACTTGGCCTATCTGACAGCGTGCTCGAACGGCGGGCGAGAGCTTGAATCGGCCCGCCGTGATTGCTCCGAGAAAATCCTGATCGTAATCCAGTCCCAAGGGAGTCTCGTCATGCGGAGGGGATATGTAGGTGCCGAACGCACGGTCCCAGACCATCGTGAAGTTGCCATAGTTGCCTTTGATCTTCGCTGCGTGATGGAGAAGATGCTCTCGCGGGCCGACCAGCAGCAACCAGCGAAATGACGTCTCGACCCAGTCGAACCTGCGGAGAAAGATGGAGTGGCTGGCACAGGCGACGAACGTGAACGTTAGAAGCAAGGCGGGTAGGAGGTGGAGGAAGGTCGCGCTCAATTGCGGGCGTCCGATGAACCGGACGACGAGGAAGATGGTGGCGCAGGAGCCCACGTTGATCAGGAAGTTGGGCACGATCACGAAGGGGCGCGCGGCAATTCCCGGCATGACGTTGGAGACGACGGAAGGCAGGTGGTGGTTCTCGTGCAACCTCCAGAGGGGACCGTGGAGCAGGAAGCGATGAACGAGGTAGTCGAAGAGAGTGCCAATGCAAAAGGCGATGGCGAACACTGGAACCGTCCAAGGTCCACGCGGCGCGGCTGCGGCCGACCCGGTTACTCTGATCGCGAAATCTGAAAGCTTATCAATGCTCGGAAGGGCAGAGGCTAGCGCCAATTGGATCGCCGAGTAGCCGACACATGCTGCACCGACCGCGAGAATCACCGCCGCGTTTGCGCTTATCACTCCGTGCCTGCCCGGTTTGCGGGCCAGGCGCCAGTGTTCGTAGAGATCGACCGCGATGAATGCGGCCTGAACGTACACGAATAGCCAAATGAATGTTCTGGCGTTTGACATGGAGATCCTAGCCCACTGGACGCAAGGCTTCCTCTCCGGTCTCCTGCGGAAACGCCGCCAGCTTGGCTCGAAGTTCCGTTCGCAAGAACCACAGGTTGGCAATCGCTTGCACCCAGATCGATCCCGCCGAGATGAGCCAGATGTCTTGGAGTGTTAATCGGCTCAGCAGGAGCACGACCGGCACGGTAAAAACGAATAGCCGAATAATCGAACTTACGAATGGCGGCCGGGTATTGCCGAGACCCTGAAACACGCTGGTAGAGGCAAAAATCAATCCTGTCGCTACAAAGGTGGTTGAGATCAGCCGCAGATATCCGGCGGCGACGGCGACAACATCGTCTTGCTTCGAGAAGAGACTGACGATCGCCGTTGGCTTGGCTTGGCAGAGAGCGGTCAGCAACAGCATCACGACTGAGCCAACCGCGCAGGCGGCCCAGAAACTCTCGCGCACGCGGATGGGGTGTTTCGCAGAGAAATTCTGGCCGACGATGGGGGCGTTTGCCATGCCGACCGCAACCGCTGGCAGAATCAGCGATTGCATGATGCGCGCGCCGATGGCGAATCCTCCTTGAGCGGCGGCCCCGAAATGACGAAGCGATGCATAGACGACGATCAGATAGACGCCAAGGATTCCGAGTTCGGCTCCGGCGGGGAGGCCGATCTGAAACATTTCACGCCACAGCGGAAAATCAGGCCGCATTCCGGATGTGTCAAAGGCGAGGTACTTCTCACGAAACACAAAGTAGCCGAACATCCCGGCCACGCCAAGCAGGAGCGCGAAAAACGTTGCCATCGCAGCCCCGCGGACTCCGAATGCGTGCCCAGTTCCCCATCCAAAGATCAGAATTGGTGCTAGCACTAGATTGAGGAGCACAGTCAACACGAGTATAGCGACTGTCGGCTTGACGACTCCGGCGCCCCGAAGTGCGGCGCCCATCGAGATCAGTGGGAATTGCAGAAACAGAGCGGGGACAAACCAAGCCAGGTACGCTGTACCCAGACGCACAGTCTCCGGACTTGCGGCCAGAGCCGCACAGTAAGCATGGCGGAGCAGGAACGCTAACAGACACAGCGTCCCACCTCCAACGATGGACATTACGAAGGACTGATTGAAGACGAGACGCGCTCGATCCTGATTATGCACGCCGGCGGAATGGGAGATGAGAGTAGTCGTGCCCACGCCCATCATCTGCGTCAGTGCAAGTGTTAGTGCCATCAAGTTAGCTGCGAGACCCACGGCGGCCACGGACTCTTTGCCGAGACGGCCGACCCAGTACATGTCGGCAAGCAGGTACAGCGCTTGCCCCAGCATGCTGGCCATGAGGAATACGGCCATCCGAAGCAGGTTCCCGGTTACCGAGCCTTGGGTCAGGTCTTTCAAATACAATCCTCCGTGCGGTGCAATCGTCTGAAGCTATGAAATTCTGGCATCTCGTCGCCTACTTGAATCTGATTGTCCTGGCTGCTGACCATTTGACGACTGGTCTGGCTGGCGTTCTATTTCCGAAGCGTGCGGCCGGTCTCTACCAGCGCCTATTCGGAGCACGCTTTCCAGCCGACTCTCCGATGACCGCCGTGTTGCGTCCATGGGGCGCCCTCGGAGTGTTTGCCGGAGTCGCCGGCTTGCTCCCGGTGTATGACCCGTTCCGCTACCGCGCGATTCTCTTTGCGCTGCTGTTCCTCGTGGTGCTCCGGATCTTTATTCGCCTCAGTTACGACTCTGCCACGCTCCAATTTTTCGGGTTATCGCGCGCACGCAACTACTTTCACGTCTACCTGGTTACCCAGTGTGCGGCCATCATTGCCTTGCAACTGCTCTGGTGGTAGGCAGGTCAGGCGCTTATGGGAACACCTCCCGGTCTATGCTCGTCGACCGCCCCGCGCAGCTCTTGCGCCGGCTTCACTGTGACCAGCACCGGAAACTTCGGCCGCAATGTGATTTTAGGATCGAGCACGAGTTTAGTTTCCGGGAGCAGTTCAACTTTCCAGCGCCGCAAGATCGTGCCTAACACGAGCGCTCCTTCCATCAAGGCGAACCCTTCTCCGATGCAGCGGCGTGGCCCGAGCCCGAACGGAAAATATGCGAACTGACGCGCCTTGCTGTTTGCCAGAAAACGGTCGGGATGGAATGCATCCGGGTCGTGAAAAAAGCGGGGGTCACGGTGAAGCAGGTACTGGCTCGCAAATAGAATGGAATTTTCAGGTGCTATGTAGGCGCCGATGGAGCAGGCTTGTTTGATGGCACGGCCTAGAATCCAAACCGGCGGGTACAAACGCATAGACTCTGCCAACGCGTGGCGCGTGAACAGGAGTTGTTCATAGTGTTCAGCGTTTATGTCCTTCGCTCCAGCAATCTGACTGACCTCGGCCCGGATTCTTTCGGCATGTTGGGGATGTTGTGCCAGAAGAAAAAGCGCACAAGTCAGTGCATTGGCGATGGTCTCATGTCCGGCGAGGAGGATGGTCAAACACTCATCGCGCACCTGGCGGATGGCTTGCCCCCGCTCTTGTTCGGCGATCTGGTGTTGAAGGAGCATCGAGAGCAAGTCGTTGCCGTTAGTTCCGGAACGCAGCTTCTCTTCAATCAGTCCGTAGATCAAGCGATCGAATCGCTCGCGTACGCTTTTTAGCCGTCGCATGCCGGGCAAAGGGAGACGCATGAAGTATTGCGAGAAGGGCACGAAAACTATGTTCACTAGCGACATCAACTCACTGACCGCCTCTGCAATTTCTCCGGCGTCTTCGTCAATTCGATGGTCGAAGAGGGTCTTGCCGAGAATGGCCAGTGTGAGGCTCATCATCTCCTTACGCAAGTCGATGGTTTCCCCAGCCCGCCACCGACTGCATGCATTGCTGGCGTATTCGCCCATCACATCGGCGAAGCGCCCAATTTGCTCGCGATGAAATGCTGGTTGGATCAGACGGCGCTGCTGTGCATGCAGCGGCTCTTCGCTGGTGAGCAAGCCCTCGCCCATCACGGCGCGGCCGCGTTGCATAACCGGCCCGCGGACTTGCCTGGAAGCATGCACTACGAGGAACTCCTGGACTAAGTCAGGATGGTTCAGGAGGAACGCTTGTCTCCAACCAAGACGAAAGTGCACAACATCCCCGTAGGTCTCAGCGAGGTGTTGCAGATACGTAAGCGGACTGCGGCGGAATGCGATGGCTGCACTGATACCGAGGCGCGAGGGCGGACCGGGTACGTTTTGGAGTGGTTTCACGCTCGTGCTCCCTTCCAGCCTTTGCTCAAAACAAACCGCCGCCACACGCACAGCCATAGTGACCGCTCATTCAATGCGGCGCTCAAATGCGGAACCACCACGCGTTCGTGGATAACGGGCAATTTGCTCCAGTGAGCCGCCGGAAACATATGGTGGGCTGTGTGGTAGCCATTGTTCAGCAGCAGCCAGTTCGTGAAACGGCCGGTAATGTTGCGCGAGTGATTGAACTGTGATTCGAAATCACAATCCTGGTGCTGCAGCAGATTGATAGTGACAAGGAACCACTGCCCGAATAGCCATGGGCCTGCGCAGTACTTCAGGGTGGAGCGCCAGTCGAACACGACCAGCCCTACGATGAATACATAGATCGATACTCGTTCAGCGATGGCCTGCCGGTAGAGACCCGGGCGAGACTCTCGCCAGTGGTCGAGATCAGGCGGCCGGTTGCGGTACATCGCAGTGACTGAGGCAAGAAAGAAGAGCAGAAAGTTCACCAAGTTCGAACGATGGCGAACGAGCGAACAGCGGACGAAATCAGCGTCGGTATTGTTTTTCCCGTGGTGAAGAATGTTGTGCGAGGTAATGATGCCAGATGAGGGATGCGCCGTCAGAACGCTGAGCCACAATTCAAACGCGCTGTTCCATGCCGGGCTGCGGAATGTGGGCGAATGCATGTGATTGTGCTTTATGACGAGAGCTACCACCGCCAGGGTGTAGGTTGCGACCAGCAAAACCGCATTCCTAGCCACATTCAGCCACTGAAGCGAAAGCAGAACGTTGAACGTCACAAGAAAACCCAGCGTGCGCAGATCTGCGGTGTAACGGAGCGGCCACCGGGTTCGCCAGGACATAGTCATCAGAAAGTCGCCGCCTCCAGATAAGGCACGCGGCTGTCAAGTTTGCGAAAGAGATCTTCGCTGTCCTCAAACGCCACGCAGAACAGCCGTGCGGAAAATGGCGTCAGAGAATACTCTTGCAGCGCGGGAAGGAGCGGATCTCGTTCATGCAGGGCGATGACTGCGTACAAATATCTTTGGCCAACAGCCGCGTTGTAGGCGCTGCGGAGCAGGGCACGAAAGACGGGGAGATTGTCGTCGTCGATAGCAATAAAGCTCAAGTAGAAATAGGCGAGTTCCTCTCCCAGCTTCGGATACCGCGGCCCTCCTGTGAGCGGGCGAAGAGTATTCGCGACTGGAACCGTCCAACGCAGACGGGGAGCGTATCCGGCGACACGAGTCTGCTTGAAGGAACTCTGGTCCCAGCAGCCCACAACGCCGACGACCTTGCTTCCGCGTACCGCGACGTGAAAATCTTCAATGCGGAACTGCCGCCACTGCTGACGAAACATCGCGACCGTGTGAACCGGTGCGAACTGGCGGCGGGAGTTGTTGCGGTTCAGGCATTCGACAATTTCAGTCAGAAGCTCTGGCGAGCCGCGGACGATTTCACAGCTGGCGTCGATCGGCAACTTGACGTGTCGAATGTTAATGCCCGGAGAATGAATCATGCCCATGTCGTGATACTGCGGTAGCCCGGCGCGGCCGCTGGCGATGGTTGCGAGAGCCGCATGATTCTCACTGAAAACTAGCGTCGTGTAGAGTCGCGTGCGGCGATCCTCATGTAGTTGCCGCAGAAAGCGGTAGGCTCGCGCCATCAGCGTGCCGCCGCGGTATTGCGGCTCAAGGCGCAAGTCGGCGAGGTATCCGAGTGGCAAGGGCTGGCCGTTGACGAATCCGGAGGCGACCGAGCGGGTTCCGAGCCCAATGATTCCTCCGATGGTGCGATCCCGCCCGACCGCGACTTGAAAGAAATCTCCGCGAATACGACAGGAATCGAAGAAGCTGGGTTCGCGTTCGAAGGTCACGCTGATCCGACCCGGGATCGGACTGCGCCGCGACAGTTCGCGCAACTCGGGGTCATCGGCTGCGCTCGCGAGCTCAAGTGCAAACCGCGATTTGATCTCTGGAAGAACCGGAGCAATCACGCGCAGACCTCCGCCGCACCGGCCTCGACGTAGGCCCCATTGAAAACGTGTTCCCAGCCCGTGCGAGTGTGGAGCGCCGTCATTTTTACGTTTCCTGTCCGTTGCCCGAATACAGCGCAATGCTTCAAGTAGGATTCGCGCGCGTCGCGGCGGATGAGGAATAGTCGAAGGTTGCCGAGTTGGCCGATCCGGCGACAATAGGCATAGTGCGGATTGGCTCGCAGGCTTTCGTCAAGCTGAGCTGGAAGATTGTGGTCGCAGTGAGCGCTTTCGAGAAAGAGCGTGTAATACGGCGTGTCAGCTTGGCAAGGTGCAAGCATTGCGAACGTTGCTGTCCGGCAGCATGCCAGCCTGTCGAGGGTATTCGCCACGAAGAGGGCGTTTAGTTTCTCGCCACGAAGATCGCTGACGCAGTCTTCCTTCCCGATGAATTCGAGCAACGGTGTTTGCTCTGCGAAACTGGTCACGCGAACCCGATCACCTAGTCGGTAACGCCACAAACCGCCCCCGGTCGTCAGGATTACGGAATATTCGCGACCTTCCTCCAATTCCGAAGTCAACCGGCACTCGCCGGAATCTTCATCGAAGAATTCCATAAAATGCGAAGTCACCGCCGCGACCGGAGTTTTGTACGACGCGATCGGAACCGAAACAATACCCTCGGTGGCCAGCAATCCCTTGCCCTGGATGGGCACTCCTGGAAATTTTTGCTGGACTTCGCTTTTCATTGAGGCAGAGGCGGCTGAGGTCCAGCAACTGATGAGTTCCAGATTCGGCCACAGATGGCCGGGTTCGATACGGCCGCGCCGTAATATGGCCTGCAGATTACGGGCCTGCCTGGCGTCCCGCAATAGTGAGCCGGTAAGCTTAGGAGGAACCCGTCTGGCGATGCTGGCTTTCCCATCAAATAAATCGCGGGCGAGTCGTTCACCGTGCTGTTCAAGCCGGTCGAGGAGAATCAGTAACAGGCTCGGACTCCACACCGAAATGAAACTCAGCGAACGAGCTTGCAGCAGGAAGCGCAATGTGAGGTAGATGCAGTCTTCCAGATCTGTCACTCGCGCCAACTCCGGCGGGACCGCCATGGTCTTGCGCAGAATCCACTGTTGGACTGGCCCGAAGTACTCGGTGTCGCTTTCGAATCCAATCGGAATTCCGCCGTCTGTCATTTCTCGTCCCCGCGAAAGCGGGGTCACCAGCCAATACGCGCAGCCACGCGCAATTCCGGGGAAGGCGCGGTGCATGTCCGTGATCCAGGGCGCCAAGGCTGATTGAAATTGCCTCCGCAGGGTCTGTGTGTAAGGAATGTATTTGGCTGCGCTCGCCGAGCCGCTGCTTTTTTCGAAGGCCACCACAGGCTCAGTGGTGAGCACCGCTCGCTGACCCTCCTTGATCCGCTCGATCCAGGGCTCCAGATCGTCGTACGTCACAATCGGCACTCGCTTTTGGTATTCACGAACGGCGTCGATTCTCGCGAATCCGTACTGTCTGCCGAATGCGCAATCCTGATTCTGCTTCAGAAGCGTCAGCAGAAGGCTTCGCTGCACTTCTTCCGGACTAGCCAGGGCCGAGTCGAACTCGTTAGCGGCACGTCGAAACCCGGCTAGGGGCAAGGCGTTCAGGCCGCGATAGAAGAGTGGACGGAGCATCAATCAGCTCCCTGGCACAGCGGCGGTGCCGTTTGTGCTTGTACAAGGATGCGGCCGGCGAAAAGCTTCAGGTTCGAGGGCGAAATCTCCGCCAAACAGGCAAGTTCGTTTCCGGTTGTGTAAGCAGGGTTGCGCTGTACAAAGAAATGTACGTGGGGATTGCGCAAGCGTCGCGCTGGAATTTCGGCGAGGTGCGGTTTGAGCTGTCCGTGCGACTCGGGAAACTCGATCAGGCCAGTTTTCGAGCGGTAGTGATCGGGAAACTTCGCGGTTGCCAACGTATCGAGCAATCGCTGTTCGAATGCTGGTGTCGGCACCGCACAGTTCGGGTAGAAACTTTCGAAGAACAGCGGCAAATACAGATAGGTGCGATAACCCTTGGAGATGAGAAACCAATAAAGAGGCGCTGTCGGGTCTTCGGCATACACCGAGCTCACGTAGCGGCACCAACAACGACCCAGTTCCTGCTCACCCCAGTAAGCCCGGTCGACGATTGTGTCGCCGGAAAACACGGCGCGGACGGACTTTCCTCCGACGGACACATGGAGAACCTTCTGCGTCGAAAAGCCGCAAATTTCGAAGTTCGCATTATGCAGAACCAGCACGCAGTCCTTTTCCGACAGGTCCAGCAGGAATTGTTCGAACGAAACGCAATCGTAATGGCGCGCAAAGATTTCGTACATGGCGCGGGCGTCTATGGGGGTGATCTTTGCCACGGACACGATTCGACTTTGAAGAGATCGTTCCTTCATACGGATTACTTTCCGGCTAAAAGCAGATCGTGATTTCGCGTTGCTGGTCTTTTGCTTCCGCGGTGGGGTCCGACCCTTCAGCGCGTCGACGCATGGAGTGAATCTTTAGTCCCAGCAAGTCGGTGTCCACGTGACAGAAGTGCGGCCCTCCGAAATGGCGTATCTGATCGCTCTGTGCAGCCAGAACGTCCACATCCTGACGGATGATTTTGCGACAGATCGGCTCGAGCAAAAGCCTGACCAGAGGCGCGATCCGGCCGAAACTGAAAGTGATGACGGTATGCACGTCTGTCTCGTATTCACCCAGCGGAGTGCATTGCGAAGTAATAATGAAGTGTCGGTCGGGACCGAAGTCGTAGTCGACGCGGCTTATATTCGGCATGAGGAACCGGTCGGTGTGGCGGAGTTCTCGTCCATTTGGAAAGAACAGCTTCGACACCAGGCTCTTCGTGATGGGCTCGCCGCGGAAGTCGACCTCGACCGAGTCGGCGGTTGACCGCACGTTCGCTGAAAGCTCGCGCGTGTCGTGATTGCGAAACCAGCCTCCGTGGACGTATACGGTGTGTGGGCAGTCCAGGAAATTCTCAAGGCACGATTCGGTTGAGGCTTGGAATCGCGTCCGCATGCGGAAGCTGGTCCAACTTTGCTCGCCGAAGTGTGGGAACTGAAAGGGCGTTGATTCAGGAATCGATTCACCCGGATACACCCACACGTACCCATCTTGCTCGCGCACCGGATACGCCCTCACGCCGTGGTTTGGCAGCCTTTGGCAAGAGCCCAGAGAAGGGATCTGAACACAGCGGCCAGCGGCGTTGAACGTCCAGCCGTGGTACGGGCAAGTCACACAACCCGACGACACCGTACCGAGCGACAGCGCCATGTTGCGATGCGAGCAGCGATCTTCCAGGGCGGCCACCTGTCCATCGCCGGCGCGGAATAGCACAATGCGTTCGCCGAACGGAGCGACCGCAACCGGTTTCGCTTTTAACTCGCGGGATTCCGCCGCAATATACCAGTAGTCCTTCAGCCCCATAAATCACCTCTTGGCCATCTGCGAGGGCGCCCGATACTGAATGCGGTGGTACTGATTGAGCGCGAGATCGCTGTAAGTCACAGTCTCCCCGCCGTACCAGTGCACCTCGACTTCAACCGGACCGTCGTAGTCGCCCAGACCTAGCAGCAGGCGCCTGTCATTCTGTGCCGAGAATCCGTTTGCGATCTGGACTTCACGCATCTGGCGCATCTTCCGACCATTTTGCGTATAGGTGATGAAGACCTGAGTGCCGACCGCTTCACGGCTGATCTTTTGTCCGTCTCCCTGCATCGCCAGACCAATCCAGTGATGAACGTGGCCGTCGGCGCGATCCTGTTCGTGCAGTGTGTTGCGGTAAAGCGTCAGGCGGCCAAACTGGTGCGTGATGGCCACGTCGAGGATGCCCGCGTTGTTGAAGTCTGCGAGCGCCACGCCGCGAGAATTCCCCAGCTGCGTGAGTCCGACTTGCGGTGCAACATCCACAAACTGCATGCTGGTTTCGTCGCCGCGCGAGAGGTAGACGCGGTTTGCCTGGTGGCCAAAGATTTCGTAACCGCGCAGATCAGGCCAGCGGTCCACATACGAGTGCACATTCGGCGGCGCGAGCATTACTTTCTCAGCGGCGTACCAGTAGTTCCGTGGCTTGGGAAAACGGTGGTCCGTGCTGTCATCTACCATGCCGTTGACCTGCACAAGATCTTGCCAGCCGTCGAGATTCAGGTCTCCAATGGCAGCGCCCCACCCGAAACCGCCTTCATTCAGAACACCGCGGTCGGTCGCTTCGTCGCGAAAATCGGGGGTGAATGAATTGTTGCGGTAGGTCTTCCATAGCAAACTGCCTTCGGCCTGCAAAGGGACATGAACGTTTGAAACATATATGTCGAGTTGACCGCGGTTGTCCAGGTCGCCGATCGAAGCATTCATTCCTTTGTAAGTATCTTTGCCGATGCTGCCGAACATTTTGCCTTGCACGTGGATAAAGCGCCGACCGTGGTCGTTGAGGTATAGATCGTCAGGGCCGAAATCGTTCGCACAATACAGGTCGGTGTAGCCATCCCCGTTCACGTCGCCGGTTGCGATGGCAAGCGTGAAGTGGGTTTGGAGCATCCCCATGGCGGCCATGTTCATCTTTTCAAAGTGTCCGCCCGCGTTATGAAAAAGCACGTTGGGGCCGCCATTCTGCGCGTTGTTCCAACTCTCGTGCATGAAATGGAACATACGTCGGTCGCCGGGGTACTCGGGCTGCGGAAGATGAAAGATGTTCAACGGCGTCGGCTCGGGATAGTCCTTCAAGTACGGGGCAAAGCTGTTGCCTACCAGCAGATCGAGTTTGCCATCGCGATCATAGTCAAAGAATGTGGCCGCGACGGAAGTGCTGTAGTCGCCGATGCCAGCTTCGTCGGTAACGTCGACGAACTCCGGTTTCCCCGTAACCGGCAACATATTCTTGAGCAGAAGATTCTTGCCGTAGGCGAACGTCAGCAGCAGGGACTGAGCGCCGCTGTTGTCGTAGTCCACAAAGATTGCGCTGGCAGCGAGCCCGTATTTCTCGGGATGGAGATTGATCTCGTGCAGGGCAGGAATCTCAACTCGCTCGAAATGAAAATTCCCCAGGTTGCGGTAAAGAGCATTGCGGTCTTCGGGGCGCTTCAGTGGATTTGTAAGAAATATGTCAGGTAAGCCGTCGTTGTCGAAGTCGCCGATCGCGATGGCGTCGCCGACCGACATGAGCCACTTGGACAAATGGCGCACTCGCGGATCGACCTGGTTCATCACATCGCTCATCTGGGAGTCGATTCCAGAAATTGACGGAGGAACCTCAACCAATTCAAAGCCGGGGTTGTTGATCGTCAAACGCGGGTGGATCACCTGTGCGTAACCGAGAAATCCGGTGGCACCGATGGCTCCGCACACGGCCACTCGGCCTGCCAGTTGCAGATCAAAGGCCTGTTTCAGATGACGTCCACGCTCTTTCCAGAACGCATTCAAATGCAGCCAGAGGAATCGCGCGGAAGACATCACGAACAGTGCGAAAAACAACGTGCTGAGAGATTCGATGGTATGAAACCAAAGGTCGACCAGAACGATCGCGAAGCTCCACTGGACCTGCTGCAATTTTCCCGGGGGCGACGTCTTCGGGTCGGTCATCATGTAGAACGTGAACAGATAGAAACGCGCCGAAGTCAGCGTGCCAAGGATAAGAGTCTCCATAGGCAGGTGGTCGCGAAGGATATAGGCGCGCAGCAAGGTTTGCAGCGCATAGAAGCAGAGGAAGGAGACAATCAGGGCCGTCCGTCCAATCCGAAATAAAAAGAGAGCACAGGCAGCTGTGATCATGAAAGCAACCAGCGCCCACGAACCACCCCACTGATAGGCCGGGGCCGATGAATACAGGCCCTTCCCGAGGATTAACGCGCATACCAGCCCGAACAGCGAAGGATTGAAAACGTGCCGGCCGTGAAACGTGAACACATACTTGGACGCGATCGTGAAGAATACGGGTAGAAACAGGAGATAGTAATTGTGGGAGTAGTTCAGCAGCAGGCCGATCGACATCATGCTGATGTATGCGCTCAAGGGCACCAGTCGCTCGCGATGGCAGAATGTCCAATGCAAAACCATGTCCAGCAGACAGCCGGCTGCAACGGTCAGCAGGATCTGCACAGGTGTCCGGTTGAAGCCAAGCGTTGTGCATCCCAGGACGGCGTAAGCCGTGAGGATGCAGGCGAAGGGAATGCGGGGATCGTTCTTGCGAGGCACCACCCAAACTGCGGACCGCGGAGCGATGCCCGCGGAAGAAATTGTTCCAATCCCGGCTGCAACGCTCATAGGCCTGGAGTCACCGCGTAACGGTACCGTCACCATAACAATTTCTCCAGCGGCGGATAAGTAACACCCTTGGCTCTTGCAGTGCGAAGGTATCTCGACTCGAACAGTCCGTTCTGCGCGTTTAGGACACTTTCGAGAGTGTCACACCGAAGACGATCAACCCTGAGGTTGAAGGAGATTGGTGAAGAAACGGCAGGGAAAATGCGGGCAGAAAGTTAAGATAAGAAACTTGCGATGGTCGGCCAGGCCGGCGTCATTGACAGTTCTCGTGCTATCCGATTGAATAGTTATGTAGCATGCTGGCGGTGAGTTTCGCTGGCGAGTCCTGCTGCATTTATTCACCTGAAGGAGCACACTTCATGTCAGCACCCAGCCGCCGCCCGGAGATTCGCCGGCGCCGCGCCCGTCAGCACAAAATCACGACTCTGCGCAAACGGCTTGCCTCGGCCCAGACCGACGCCGACCGCAACCGCGTCACCGCCAAGCTGCACAAGCTCGCCATCGCTTCGCCCGGCCAGCCTTTGCTGAAGTAAATACCGCTCAGTTGAGTTTGAAAGCCGAAGAGTCTGACGGAGTGCGCCGAATCACGCCACGCCTGCCGTCGGCTTGGGGCCCGTGGAAGCAGCCTGGCTGCGGGATTCAGGTTGGCCTCGCTGACCGACGACTTCGTGGTAAGCATCCAGGATGCGACGCACCGACTTTTCCCAGGAGAACTTTTCTGCCTGCCTGTAGCTGCGTTCCTTCATTTTCTCGCGCAGTGGCTGATCCAGAAGCACCCGGTGCAACGCCCGCATAATCTCGAAAACATTCTCCGGGTGGACCAGCACGGCGGCGTTGCCCACCACCTCGGGCAGCGACGATACGTTCGAGGTCACAACCGGAGTGCCGTGGGCCATCGCCTCGAGAGGTGGTAGGCCGAACCCTTCGTAGAGCGAGGGGAAGACAAAGATCTTAGCCGCATCATAGAAGGTGCGGAGCACTTCGATCGGCACAAATCCCAGGAAGCGCACATCGTTCTGCACGCCGCTGCGGATCACGGTCCGCCGCAAGTCAGGATTGCCTGAAACGTCATCGCCGATGATGATGAGCTTGAGATCGGGAAATGCCTGGTCTTTTTCCAACTCCGTCTTCAGCGCGGAGAAGGCTTCGATCATGCGTACGACGTTCTTGTGTGGACTGATTCTGCCGGCATAGAGCAGAAAGGGATACGTGACCTGGTAGCGCTCGGCAATCAACTGTCGGTCGGCCGCGGTGGCGTGCCCGTGCAGGAACCTTTCATCGATCGCGTTGTAAATTACCTCAATGCGTCCAGGAGAAATTCCGAACAGCTTCTCCATTTCGAGTTTGGTAAAGTTTGAGACCGCGAAAATGCGCGCCGCGCCCCGCAAAACCCGCTTTGTCAACTGGAAGTGCAAAGAGCCCCAAAACCCGGTCTGCTGGCGTGCCCGCGAGAGATGCTCCAGCATATCGTGCACCGTCATTACGTAGGGGCAAGGCAGCGCGCGGGGGACCGAGAACAGATTCGGGATATGCACCAAATCACATTCCAGCCGCTTCACAATCGTGCGGAACTCGCGAAAACTCTTTATGGAACGTTCCGGCTCCGCCAGAGGGACGGTGTGAAAGTTCGGTGGCAGCGGGCCGATTTCCTTGACTTTGGCGGGAGAGCCGATGAGGAAGTACGTGGTCTCGCGATCAAGCCGTCCTAAAGTACGCACGATATTTCGAATGTACGTACCGACGCCGAACTCGGTCATCCTCCGGATGTCGATAGCGATCTTCACCGAAGGCATTTAACCACAGAGGACAAGCGGCTTCACAGCAGAATTGCAGGACGTCGGGGTCTAAGCCCGGACCTCGGCCTGCGCCCTGGCCCTGCGCTCGGCATACAGCGGGAACTCCTCACAAAGTTCAAGCACCTGCTGACGGACTTTGCCCAGCAGAGCAGCGTCGTTCCGCTGAAGCAGCGCTTGAGCGATCCAGCGCCCGACCTGCCGCATCTCCGCCTCTTTCATTCCGCGCGTAGTCAGGGCGGGCGTACCGATGCGAATGCCGCTTGGCTTCATCGGCGGGTTCACATCGAAGGGGATGGCATTCTTGTTCACCGTGATTCCAGCCTCACCCAGCGCCTTCTCGGCTTCGCTGCCCAACATGCCTTTGGAGAAGACATCGACCAGCATCAGGTGCGTATCGGTCCCGCCGGAAATAATACGGAAGCCTTCGGCGGCTAGCGTCTCCGCCAGCACCTTCGCATTGGCTACGACTTGCTTGGCATAGTCGCGGAATTCGGGCTGCATCGCTTCCTGAAAACAAATGGCCTTGGCGGCAATGATGTGCATTAGCGGACCGCCCTGCATTCCGGGAAAAACCACTTTATCGATCGCCGCCGCGAACTCGGCCTTCGAGAGAATCATTCCAGCTCTCGGTCCACGTAGCGTTTTATGGGTTGTCGAAGTAACGATATGCGCATGGGGCACGGGTGACGGATGCACGCCGCCCGCGACCAGGCCAGCAAAATGCGCCATGTCGACGAGAAAGAGCGCGCCCACTTTGTCCGCGATCTGACGCATGCGAGGAAAGTCGATGATGCGTGGGTAGGCGCTGCCGCCGCCGATGATCAGCTTCGGGCGTTCTTGCTCTGCCAGCTTTTCCAACGAGTCGTAATCGATCGTCTCGGTTTCCTTGGTCACGCCGTAAGGGACAATCTTGTACGTCTTGCCGGAGAAATTAAGATGATGCCCGTGCGTTAAATGGCCACCATGGGCCAGGTTCAGACCAAGAATGGTGTCCCCGGGCTGCAGAACAGCGGCGTAGGCTTCCATGTTTGCCTGCGATCCGGCGTGGGGCTGCACGTTGGCGTGCTCGGCGCCGAATAACTGCTTGGCACGGTCGCGCGCCAGGTTTTCAACCACGTCGGCGAACTCGCAGCCTCCGTAATAACGTTTGCCAGGATATCCTTCGGCATACTTATTAGTGAACACCGAGCCTGCTGCTTCGAGCACCGCTTCACTGACGAAGTTTTCCGAGGCGATCAGCTCCAAACCTTCATGCTGGCGGCGGGTTTCGCTGTCGATGGCAGCGGCAATCTGCGGATCGGCTTCGTACAGCGGACGGTACATCTTATTAGTCACAGCAGAGTTCTTCATATCGTTTTCCTAGGGTGCCTCGTAAACATCGGGCTGGTGACGTTCCATAAATCGCTCCGGCGCCTTCACCGGAGTAAAACCAAACTGTGAATAAAGTCCATGCGCATCACGGGTGGTCAGAATCCAGCGTCGCAGATTTTGTAGCGCAGGATGCTCGGTAATGCACTGCATCAGCCACTTGCCGAGCCCGCGTCCGCGGTGCGCTTCCAGCACGAACACATCGCCGACATACGCGATGGTGGCGAAGTCGCTGATCACGCGAGCAAAGCCGATTTGCGCTCCCTCCCCGTCATAAATGCCGAAACAGAGCGCCTGGTCGATCGACCGGGCCACAACTTCCCGCGGGATGCCCTTGGCCCAATAGCAATTGGTCAGAAAACCGTGAACCACGTCCAGACTCAAGCGCTCACGGTCGGTACTGATCAGGAGCTCGTCCCGCCGGTACTCCATCACAGCTTCGGAATCGAGGATGCGCGCCGCCATGGCCACATTCTACCGCCTAACCGCTACTCGAACGCCGTTCGCAGGAACGAAGCCAGTTGCCAACCGTCCATGTAATTGTAGGGCGCCTCGCCCATCGTGTAGTGGCCGCAGGGAAGAATCACAACTTTGTGATCAAGTCTGTGGCGCTCGAATTCCTCGACGACATCCCGGGAAAGTTCGGGCAGAAAAGTCAGATCGTACTTCGCATAAATGATCAGCGACTTCCGCGGCCAGCGTGAAAATTGCTTGAAATACACCATCGGGCTCACGGCGAGCCACGACTGGCGCAGCGTCTCCAGAGTGATCTGCGATTCCATCCCCTGCCGGATATGGCGTGTCGACTGTCCATGCCACACCACGTCGGCAACATAAGTGGACGCGTGATTGAAGGCCGCGACTCGAATGCGCGGATCATGCGCTGCGGCAATGAAGGCGTAGCAGGAACCGAGACTCGTGCCCAAGATTCCCAACTTGCTGTAGCCCTGCTGCTCGAGCCAATCGAGACAGCAGCGGACGTCGACCACGCCCTGGCGCACGGCATCGAGCGTGCGGCCGATGTTGGCGGAGACGGCATAATCCGCGCGGCTCGTCTCGGCGGGCATGCGGATGTCGTGATAAGGCATGCTCAGCCGCAACACCGCGATTCCCAGCATGTTCAGCACCTTGCAGAGGCTCACGTAGGCAATCGCGTCCGCGTTCCAGTGCGGCAGAAGAACAATGGCGCGACGCCCACGCGCGGGAAACCAGCGCGCATTCACCAGATTGTTTTCGGGGTACGGCGTCTTCACCGGAGCAGTAAACCGTAAGAACTCCGCGAACGTTCCTTTCACCTTCGCTTCGAGCTTCGGATCAGGAACTTCGCGCGTGGAGAAAACCTGGACCTCACGCTTCTCCAGGCGGAAATCGTTTGGCCGCGTGTAGGAATAAAACTCATCACTGGAACCAACGATCCGCCGGTTGAAATCGATCAAGAATTTCGCCGGATCATCGACGGGCTGGCCGGGGCGAGTACCATTCCGGCAGGGCCACTCCCGTGCAAACTCCACGCCCCAGTCCAGCGGACGCACCACGCGGTTGTTGTCCACCGAAGTAAGCCGGTGTTCCCAGTCGTACATCCATTGCGCGTAGCGTGAGGGCATGGTCAATCTCTTAGTCTAACAAGCAGTAAGGGAGCGCCTGACACGCGATTCACTCAACGGTCGCAATCTGAGGTTGGCATTGGGTATTCACCGCCTGAGTGGAGAGCAGGAGTGATTGACGGAGCTGGTACTTAGCTAAGGTATCTTCGCGGCACACGCTTGGAGATATTGCAGAGAATCTCATAGGGCGAGCTATTAGCGAGTCTCGCATGCTCCAATGCATCGACGCTCAAACCGTCGCGGGTTCCGAGCAGGATCACTTCATCGCCGACGGCAATCCCCGGAATGCCGGTTACATCCACCAGCGTAAGGTCCATCGAGATGCTGCCGATGATGGGCGCGTAGTGATCGCGGACGATCACGCGCCCTCGATTCGAAAGCTGGCGGTTGTATCCATCGGCGTAGCCTACGGGCAGCACGGCGACATGGGCCGGTGCCTTGGTCACGTAAGTTCCACCGTAGCCGAGAGCGTGATTGGCAGCGAAGTCTCGCATAGAGAGAATTCGCGTCTTCCAGGTCAGCACTGGCTTCACCGCAAGACGCAGCGTACCGCCGCTTACTTCCCTGCCCGCCCGCTGGAATGGCAGATAATATCCATAGAGCGCGACGCCGGGGCGGACCATGTTATGCCAGGTCTCCCGCCGCGAGATCAAAGCGCTGGTATTGGCCATGTGAATCAATCCCGGACCAAAGCCCGCCGCTTGCACCATGCGCTGAGCTTCCCCGAAACGATGTTCCTGCTCCGTCACTGACGGGGCATCCATAATTTCGGACGAAGCCAGGTGCGTCGAAAGCCCTTCGAGAAGAAGATGCGGAGCCGCGCTGAGGGCCTTCAGCACAGCGGGAAGTTCATCCAGCGCCACTCCCAGCCGGCCCATGCCTGTATCCACCTTCAAATGCACGGCGTGCCGCACCACGCCGGAAGACGCTGCAGCAGTCTCAAGCGATTCGATGTGCCAGGGTTCCCAGACCGTGGGCGTGAGCCGCAAGCGGACGATCTCGCCTTCTTCGCCACGCCAGAACCCCGTCATCAACAGGATTCGCGACTCGATGCCGGCTTCTCGCAGCGGGATCGCTTCATCGAGGGATGTAACTCCCAGCCAGGTCGCGCCTTCCGCCTGTAACGCACGCGAGCATTCGACCGCGCCGTGCCCGTAAGCATCGGCCTTCACCACCGCACACACGGTTACGCCCGCGCCCGCGTGCTTCACAACCGTGCGGAAGTTTTGCCGCAGCGTGCCCAGAGAAACTTCCGCCCAGGTCGGGCGGGTTGCCACGCGGCTCAGAATTTCTACAGTCGTTGCCACTGGGGTCGATTATAGCGGGAGGGCGGCTCGACCCCAGGTTACGCTTGGGCTACTCCTGCGTGAATTCCGCGATCAGTTTCCAGTCAGGGAGAAGTTCACGGTGATTTGCGTTTCCACCTCGACCGGTTCACTGTTCAGAATGTAAGGCCGGTAACGCCACTGGCGGACGGCCTCAATCGCCGCCGGCACGAGCATGGGATGACCAGACAGCACTCTGAGATTCTCAATCGCGCCTTGCTTGCTGATCACCGCCTGCAGCACAACCTGCCCCTGAAGGCGCGCAGCTCGCGCCAGCGGCGGATAGGTCGGCAGCATCTTGTGAACCAGATCTCCCTCGCTCATATGCGAGATGGAGACCGGACGGGCCACCGCAACTGGTGCTACTGGCATAATCGGGCGAGCGCCGCTCCCCAGCGAATCGAACACTCCATCCGGACTACCTTTCAATCCAGGGATGTAGGGACCAGAAGGTCCAACGGGCGGACCATCGTCGCTGGCCGCCGGCATGCCAACTGGAAACCGCGTCGACGGTCTGAGAAAGATGGTCGCACTACTCGACGCAGTCGCGTTTGTGCCCGTGTGCGTTCTAGTCGCGGGAGCGTCGGCCAGCGGTTGTCCGATACTGACCGGCGTGGAGAGCTGGCGCAATAAGGGCAGGCCCGTCGGCCGAAGCAGCGGCAGCACCAGCAAAACGCCGACCACAAAGGCCTGCAATCCGAACGATGTCAAGGTGGTCAATCCTCGGCGCGAACGTTCATCCCATGACGAATTGAGTGTGTCGTTAAACACGGTGTCCTCCTGTGTTGAAAACGGTTACTGCTAAGGACACCAAACCTCGCTGCGCAGGACTGGCTGCAACAAAGAAAAAAGGCCGCGCGGTAACGCGGCCTTTGGGAACTTTCCCGACACATGCGGTGTCGCGAAAAACTACTTGGGTGGTGCGTTTGGCGCCGGAGCAGCTGGCTTGGGAGCTGCGGGCTTCGGAGCCGCGGGCTTGGCTGCCGCTCCTCCAGCCGGAGCCGGGGCGGGCACGCCGGACTGCGCGTTATAGATATCGACCACAGCTCTGGTGATGTCGACCCTCTCGTTGGCCCACAGCAACGGGCTTTGCGGCCAGCCGTTCGAGGTGTCGAAAACCATGGCGAAGCCGTTGTCCTGCGCGTATTTCACGATCACCGGCGTTCCCATCTTCTGCAGAATGCGCTGAAAAATCTCTTTCTGTTGATTCTGCGCGTCTTCCTGAGCATCCTGCACCGCGCGGTCGAAGGCCTTCTTCTTGGTCTCGATCTGCTTGACCAAGGTAGCGCGGGCGTCGTCATTCAGCTTGTCTGTCTGAGTCTGCAGTTGCTTTTGCAGAGCTTCGAGCTCGTCGTTCTGCTGCTTCAGCTCGTTCTGTTTCGGCTCGAGCTTCTTGCTCAAGGCTCCGAAATCGCGCTGGCCCTCGTTGCTGGCGATCACCGCTTCCTGAATGTTGATGGTCCCGATTTTGGAACCGGTACCCGTCGTGATAGGTGTGGTGGGCGCCGCGGTTGCGGGCGCACTCGCCGCCCCCGCTGGAGCGGCACCACCGGTTTGGGCGAATGCGGAAGTCGTTAATCCGAGAATCATGGACAAAACCGCAATAGCCAGAACGGACCGCAAAAACTTGCTTGTCATTGGATCGCTTAACTCCTTGGAATTGTTCCGGTAAATTAGGTTCCGGGAATGAACTCGGGTTACCCTCTTCAGGCAACGCTGAGCCGTACTCAACGAGACCTTCGTCTCTCTTACTCTAACAACCGCTGTTGGGCGCCACCTGAGACAAGGCGCACCAGATTGCCAGCGTCACACGCCGGGGCTGCGGACGTGTCGTCCACCCCGGCCAGCTTCCTTCAGTGGTGTGGAGCCCCATGATTATAGAGAGCCCACTTGGGTGCCGTCAAACCTCCTGCACCGGTACCTGCCGTGGAACCCACCCTCCGAACCCACTCTTAGAACGTCGTAGCCACCGTGAACCGGAAAGTCTTACGCGGTTCCCGCAGCAGGAAGGTCGGGGAGAAACTGTTCTTTGCCAAATTGAAAGTGTAGTCACCCGCTCCCTGAGCATTTCCGGAAGGGAACATGCCGCGTGTAATCGGTATTGGCGGAGTCGCCGGGTTATCCAACCGTAGCGGGTTGTACGCCCAGTAGATGCGGAAGGGGGCGTTGACTACCGGCAGGAACATCTGCAACTCCAGTCCGGTGGACATTCTGGGACGCCAGTTGGTCGAGCCCAGAACCTGCAAATCCTGCGACGGCCGCGGGTTCAACACAGCACCCGGAGAACAGGTGTTGGCGGTGGCAGTCTGCGACAGCACAGGACATCCTACCTGCGTACCGATCACATCCAGATATTGCTGCTGCGCAATCTGCAACTGCGACGGCCGCACGATGGGGTCTATGCCCATATCGATAAACGGAGCCAGCGCCACTGGCCCGTAGATCGTGATGCGGTACTCCAGGTTGCTCACAATGCTTAAGTCGCCGCCCGGGAATGTGATCTGATCGACCGGAATCTTTATAAGGACATTCCCCGCCGACGGGTTCTGCGGGTTGATCGGTACGGGCACTCCAGTGGGGTTGGTCAGCGTAATCGATCCCACGCTCGGCAGGAACGCCACCGGCGACACCGAACGTATGTCAAACCCACGCAGATCATTCTCGCCACCCATGTAGGCGCGCTGGAACGGCGGGGCAACTAAACCATCAAAGCCGCTGATGAACGACCCCTGAACATTGAAGCCGATCGCGTTGCGCCGGTTCTGGACCGGGATGAACTTCTTGTATTGCACGATCGGGCGCACCGATCGAATTGTCCCTCCCAGTCCTGCGAGCTCCATTCCGAGCGTGAACTGGTGCCCGTGATGGGGCGAGATTGGACTGTCCAGCGTGTTAAAGGAGAAGTTGGGAAAGATCTTGCTGGTGATGATTCCGTCCAGGGCCACCGGGCCGGAGATGCCGCGGAAGGCCAGGAACTCGAACAGATTCCTGGACGCTGTGCTCAAGGCCGCCAGCGAGGATCGGTCGAAGGAATAGGTAATTCCCAGGCGCTTGAAAGAGCGATGCAGCGGATAGCTTAACGACGAGGTGAACCCCGCACTCTGTTGCGTATAATTCTGCAGATTCTGCAGCACGGCGTTCGGCAGGTTCAGGGGCTGTCCGCCCAGGATGGAGAGTTGCCGGGCCTGATCGTATTTGGTATTCGTGTAGTACACGTTGAAACCAAACTGCAAGGGCCGGTCAAACATGTACGGCTGAGTGAAGCCGAACCGGACGCTTTTCGCCAGGTTCCCCGCGCTCAGCTGGACTTGAAGCGTCTCGCCCAGGCCGAGGAAGTTATTGGTCGCGTAGTTAATTCCAACGAAAGCGCCTTCCAGCCCGCTCACGCCCCCGTTGAGGCCGATGCTGTTCTTGCCCTTTTCATGGATCTTCAGGGTCAGGTCGACCAGTCCGTCCTTCTCATCTAGTTGGCGAATTGTGGTGTTCGGATCATCCGGCTTTAACTGGTCGAAGTACCCCAGCTGATTCAAGCGCAGCAGGCTCAACTCCCAGAGATGCGAGTTGTAAACGTTGCCTTCCTCGAGCGCGATCTCACGCCGGATCACCTTGTCGCGGGTGGTGGTGTTGCCTTGAAACTCGATGCGGCGTACATAAAAGGCCTTGCCTTCGTCCACGTCAATATCGAGATAGATCAGCTTCTTATCGTCGTCAAACCGGGTATCAGGAATGGATGTGAAGTTGATGTAGCCCAGTTGGCCATAGGCTTTGCGAAGGTTCTCCAGACCCTTGGCGACTTTCTCCTTGCTGAAGACATCTCCGTCCTTGATAGGAAAGAGGGCTCGCAGCGCTCTCACGTTCTGCACCGCCTTGTTGTTCTTGAAAGTGATTCCGCCCAGCGTGTAGCGCTCGCCCTCATCGATGGACATGGTGATGTCGACCGACTTGCCCGCCCCACCCTGCAACAGTGGAATGTGGAACCCCGTGTGCCCGGTATCGTGAATCTCTGTCTTGGCCTGGCCCGAGGTGTTCATCTTGAAATAGCCCCGGTTCTGGTACTCATTTCGGACGCGTTCCGTATCTTCGTCCAGTTTGGTGGCATCGTAGGTTCTGGCAAAGATGGCTTCCAGGAAGATGGAGTGCGGTATTCCGATGGGCCGCAAGTTCTTCATGGCGTAACGCAGCACTCGCGTTTTGACGTTCTTGTTGCCCTCGAACTTGATTTTGCCCACCTTGACCTTCGGTCCTTCTTTAACCACAAAGGTGACCCCGATCGCAGCCGGCGGAATCTGCCGTATTTCCGTCCGGACAGTAGAAAACTGCCGCCCGTGTTCCGCCAGCAAGCCTTTGATCGCCACCTCGGCTTTCTTCACCTTCGTGGGGTCGTATTGACTTTCCACCGACAAACCGACCTTCGCTTCCTTGAAGCGGTCCAACACGTCGCTGGTGGAGACCGAACTTAGACCCACATAGTTGATCTCGCGGATGGTCGGCTTTTCCTTAACCTGGATAATCAGCCGCCACCCTTTCGGAGTCTCTTCCCGGCTGAAGCGGATGTCCTCAAAGTAACCAGTGTTCCACAGCGAGTTGAAGTCACGCTCCAGACCGGCGGGGTCATAAATGTCTCCGGGGTGCGTGAAGATTCGCGCCTTGACGGTCTCGGCGGGAATCCTGCGGTTTCCCTGGACATTGATTTCAGAAATTACGTCGCTCTGCGCCCAGCCTGTCGACGTGGAAAGAAGCGTCAGCACGATCCCCAGCGTCCACCCCAGCCCCTTCATCCTCCGGCAAAGCCGTATAAATGAAGAAGATGGACGATGAGCAGTGCCGGAAGAGCCGGGGTCGCGCCCGGACACAGCAATGTCTCGATGAGAGCAAAGATGAATCGCTACGACCTCAGCCTCTGGGATATAGGAAAACGATCATTATACGGTAGAGAAACAGAAAGCGTCCAAGCTGCCACTCTTGCCGGTGGCTTCATGGAAAGGGCTTGGCCAACTCCACCTCCACCAAGACGGAATAAAACGTGGCGGAGTTGCCCAGATCGGAAAGTTTTTCTGAGGTCAACACGTTAATGTTCCGGAATCCAGGGCTCAGCTTAGCCCAATTAAGGCTCGCCGAAACCACTCCCGGCTGAACCGCGCCATCCACTCGGGCTTTCAGGAAAATTTCTCCCCGGCGGTTGTACACCCTCACGGTCTCCCCGTTGGCAATTCCGCGCGCCCGGGCGTCGGCGGAATGAATTTCCAGAAGGTTGGTCTCTTCCATCTCTTGGATTGAAGGCTGGTCCGCAAAGGTTGAATTCATGAAGTTGTCGGCCTTGCGCGCCAGGAGCTCCAGCGGAAAAGCCGCTCCTTGCTTCCCGTGACGCGACTCCACAGGAGGCGTAAACTCCGCCACCGGGTCCAGCCCCAGCGCCTTCATCGCCTCACTGTAAAGCTCAGCTTTGCCCGAAGGCGTGCGGAAGTTGCCTTGGGCAAAAGGAAGGAAGGGCACTTGGGAATCGTGCACGTCTTGCGTGTTTTCTGACTGACCCCTGGCCACTGACCCCTGGCCACTGAAGTTCAGCCGCACCTGCCCTTCCCGCTCGAGCTTCTCCCGGTTGATGCCCTTCAGCCACGGATTCTTGGAAGCCAACGCTCCATCAATCATCTCGTCGATGCTCTCGTCGAAACACCTGTCTTTGAATCCCATCCGCCCAGCCAGCGCCCGAAACACTTCCACATTCGCCCGGCACTCCCCCAAGGGCTGAATCGCCTGGTCCGATACCTGCAGATAGTAGTGGCCGTAGGCCGCCTGCAGATCCTTGTGCTCGAAGAAGGTCGTCGCCGGTAACACAATGTCGGCATAGTCGGTGGTGTCAGTGAAAAACTGCTCGTGAACTACGGTAAACAAGTCCGAGCGCTTGAGCCCGCGAACCACTTCATTGTGATTTGGACAAACCGCCGCCGGATTTGAGTTGTAGACGAACAATGCCTTCACCGGCGGATCGTTCAAAGTGTTGAGAGCCTCTCCCAGCCGAACCATGTTCACCACGCGCGGCGGACGCTCGCTTCCCTCCGGCTTAAGGTCGGGACGTCTCAATGCGTCTTTATTCAAGTCAAACGCGCCGCTGGTCGAAAGATGGATCCCGCCGCCCGCTTCTTTCAACGACCCAATGATGCAAGGCAGCATCGCAATCGCGCGCGTCGCCGTCCCGCCACCTTCCGACCGCTGCACGCCATAATTCACCCGGATCACCGAAGGCCGCACCGTGGCATACTCACGCGCCAGCTTCCGAATTTCGTCGGCCGCAATCCCCGTCCACTGCGCCGCGCGCTCCGGCGGATAGGACTTTACTTTTTCACACAGTTGATCGAAACCTAGCGTGTATTTCGCCACATAATCGGCATCGTGCAGCCCCTCGTCGATAATCACGTGCATCATGGCCAGCGCCAGCGCGGCATCGGTGCCGGGATTGATGGGAAGATACCAGTCGGCGCACGCCGCAGTTCGCGTCCGGTATGGGTCGATCACTACCAGCTTCGCGCCTCTGCGCCGCGCCTCCACAATGAACGGCCACAGGTGAACATTATTTCCATGAATGTTCGAAGCCCACGCAATGATGTAGCGAGAATGGATGAATTGCTCGGGCTCAGTGCCAAGTTTCACACCCATGACAGACTCCAGCCCAGCCTCGCCCGCCGAAGAACAAATCGTGCGCTCCAACTCAGAGGCACCCAGGCGCTGGAAGAACCTGCGGTCCATCGAGCCACCATTCAAAGCTCCCAAAGTCCCGCCGTAGGAGTAAGGCAGAATCGCCTCGCTGCCAAACTCGGAGATCACCGCGCGAAAGCGCGAAGCAATTTCATCCAGCGCCTCGTCCCAGGAAATACGCCGCCAGACTTGTGTAGCGCGGGCGCCCCCGCCCGCGTTCGTAACGGCAACCCCAACTCCCTTGGGTTGGATCCTCCGCATCGGATACAGCACTCGATCCGGGGAATAAACCCGGTCCAGATACTTCGCAACCTTGGCGCACAAAAACCCGCGCGTCACCGGATGCCCCGGATCGCCCTGAATCTTCGTCGCACGCCCATCCTCCACGGTAATCAGCACCCCGCAAGCATCGGGACAATCGTGCGGACACGCGGCATGGACGACTTTCTTCATAATCTTCTGTCTGTCGACCTCGATTATAAGGGGAGGAAGACCCGTGCAACACAAAGGGCATCCGCACGCTTCGGATGCCCTGATTTCAATTCAATTTAAGAATCGATTGCTTCTACTTCAATTCCAGCACTTCTTTCTCTTTGGCTTTGCTCATCTCTTCCATCTTCTTGATTTCGTCATCGGTGAGTTTCTGGATCTCTTCCAGCGACCGCTTCTCATCGTCCTCGGTGATCTTCTTGTCTTTCATCGCCTTCTTGATGGCATCGTTACCATCGCGGCGAATATTCCGCACTGCGGTTCGATGCTCTTCGAGCACCTTGTGCAGGTGCTTCACCATCTCCTGGCGGCGTTCCTGCGTGAGTGCCGGCACTGGCACGCGGATCAGCTTGCCGTCGTTCATCGGATTGAGCCCCAGTTCTGCCGCACGAATTGCCTTCTCGATCGCTCCCACCTGCGACGGATCAAACGGCTGCACGGTGATCATCTGCGGCTCCGGAGCGTGCACCTGCGCGATCTGGTTCAGCGGCATCTGCGACCCGTAATAGTCGACATTCACGCTATCCAGCATGTGCACCGAAGCGCGTCCGGTGCGCGTGGCCGCCATCGCCTTACGAAAATCTTCCACGGCCTTGTCCATCCGCGTCTTCAGTTGTACGTAAGTTTCTCTGAGGCCCGGAATCGCGGCCATGGTTGCTTGAGCCATATCGTCAGCTCCGTGAGATGTTAAGAATCAAAACGCTGAATTATAAACCTAAGAAGAAAGCTGCCACGGATTTGCACGGATAAGAAACAGGAAAATCCGTGTGAATCCGTATAAATCCGTGGCCAATGCCTTTAAGCGCTAACCCGCGACCCAATCTTCTCCCCGCTCAACACCCGCCGAATATTCCCGTGCTGGTTCAGGTTAAACACAATGATGGGCAGGTTGTTGTCCTTGCACAAGCTGATCGCCGTGGAATCCATTACTTTCAGCCCCAGCTTCAGCACATCCATGTAGGAAATGTGGTTGAACTTCTTGGCGCCGTCGACCTTCATCGGATCGGCATCGTAGATTCCATCGACCTTAGTGGCCTTTAGAATTACATCCGCCTTGATCTCCATGGCGCGCAAAGACGCCGCCGTATCGGTCGAGAAGTAAGGGTTCCCGGTTCCGCCCGCGAAAATCACGACCCGGCCTTTTTCCAGATGCCGGATCGCGCGCCGCCTGATGAACGGCTCGGCCACCTGGTTCATCTCAATCGCCGTTTGCACGCGCGTGTAAACTTTCTGCTTCTCCAGCGCATCCTGCAGAGCAAGCGCGTTGATCACCGTGGCCAGCATGCCCATGTGATCGGCGGAAACGCGGTCCATATCGCGAGCCTGATCAGCCACGCCGCGAAAGAAGTTGCCGCCTCCCACCACGATCGCAAGCTGCACTCCCAACTTGTTCACATCGGCGAGTTCAGCCGCGACTTCATGGATGCGAGCCGTATCCACACCAAAGCCCTGATTAGCAGCCAGGGCCTCTCCGGAAAGCTTGAGCAGAACGCGTTTGAAGGCAGGGGTTTCCATAGTAGCGCCAACGACGTAGTGCCGGCGTCCCGCCGGCTGTAGCGAGCGTATAACTCTCGCCCATCAAAAAGGGCGCCCGCAGGCGCCCAAAGATTACTCAGCTTTCTGTTCTGTGGGCTTGGTGACAGCGATCGTCTCGCCCGCATCGCCCACCTTGAAGCGCGCAAAGCGCCGCACGCTGATGTTCTCGCCCAGCTTGCCGATCTTCGCGGCGATGAGCTGCGCAATCGACATGGTTTGGTCCTTGATGAAGGGCTGCTCCAACAGGCAAACCTCCTCGTAGAACTTTTCCATCTTGCCGGCAACCATCTTCTCGGCGATGTTCTGAGGCTTGCCCGAGGCGACGGCCTGCGCGATGTAGATTTCTTTCTCACGCTCGAAGTCCGCCTTGGTCACGTCTTCCTTACGCACGAACTTGGGATCGCTGGCCGCGATGTGCATGGCGATATCGTGCACCAGTTCCTTGAAGTCGTCAGTGCGCGCCACGAAATCGCTCTCGCAGTTGACTTCGACCAGCACACCGATTTTGCCGCCGGCGTGAATGTAGCTGGTGACGGCTCCTTCGCTGGTCACGCGCGTCGCTTTCTTGGCAGCAACCGAAACGCCCTTCTTGCGCAGAATCACAACCGCCTGCTCCATGTCGCCCTTGGCTTCCGTCAAGGCCTGTTTGCAATCCATCATCGGAGCTCCGGTCTTCTCCCGGAGGTCTTTCACTTGCGCTGCTGAAATATTTGCCATAGTAGTGCTCATTAGTCGAGAGTCCTTATGAATTCTAGTTTCTTACCGAAGTTTCAAGGTTTCAGAGTTTCAATGTTGCAAAGACTAGATCACATGACATCCGTGTGAACTTTGAAGTCTGAGACCTTGAAACTTTGAAACCTGCTCCTTACAAACTTTGACCCGCGCCGGACGACCCGCGCGGGTCAGATATCAAACGCCCGGTTTGTTCTGACTGGCCACTGATCCTGATCTCTTAATCAACGATCACTGGCCCCTGCTCTTAAACCGTCTGGCTCTCCACCTTCGGGACAACCTCAGCATCCTCGTTCGCGACCGGCTTCTTATGCGTCCCTGGACCCAGCACTTCTTCCATGCTGATGTTTTCGCCGATGTCCGCCAGATCAGATGCCGCCGCAGCCTCCTGGGCTCGAACCTCAAGCGCCGCCGCCGCATCTTCCGCCTGCTGCAATTCCCGAGCCTGAGCCTGTTCCGTCGCAGCCGTCATGTCGGCAACCTGCTTGTCGGTCATTAACTGTGCGCCCTCGGCGATGGACTCCGAAATCTTCGAAGTAAACAGCCGGATCGCGCGCAACGCATCGTCGTTGCCCGGAATCACGTAATCCACTTCGCTGGGATCGCAATTCGTATCGACCACCGCGACCACTGGAATGCCCAGCTTGCGGGCTTCTCGAACTGCGATTTGTTCCTTGTTCGAGTCAATCACGAACACTGCATCCGGCAACCGGCTCATATTCTTGATGCCCGCCAGGTTAGCCTGCAGGTGTTTACGCTCGCGCTCCAGCTTGATCACTTCTTTTTTCGGCAGCAGCTCGTAGCGGCCATCCGTAGCCATCTCGTCGAGTTCCTTCAGTCGCTTCACCGACTTCTGCACCGTAACCCAATTGGTGAGCAGCCCGCCCAACCAGCGCTGGTTGATGTAGAACCCGCCGCATTTCGTTGCCTCTTCGGCAATAGCGTCCTGGGCCTGGCGCTTGGTGCCCACGAACAGCACAATCTTGCCGTCGGCCGCCAGTTCCTGCACGAACTTCGACGCCTCTTTGAACATCTTCAGCGTCTTCTGCAGATCAATGATGTAGATCCCGTTGCGCTCTCCGAAGATGTACTCCTTCATCTTGGGATTCCAGCGCTTCGTCTGATGCCCGAAGTGAACTCCCGCTTCGAGCAACTCCTTCATGGTGATAGTAGCCAATGAACCTCCTTGTTAAGTCTGCATCCTTCGCGTAAGTTCCGCTCCGGATTGCCATTCCCGTCCCCGCGCCGCGAGGCACAGGAAGAATTGAACACCTTAAAACTCGACGTTTCAAAGTTTCAGACGTTTGAAGGTTTCAATGACACTTTGAAACCATGAAACCTTGAAACGTTGAAACCTATCTTTTCGAGAACTGGAACCGCTTGCGCGCGCCTTTCTGGCCGTACTTCTTGCGCTCTTTGCCGCGGGAGTCGCGAGTTACCAGCCCCTCGGACTTCAGCTTGCCGCGCAATTCCGCGTTGAACTGCATCAACGCGCGCGCAATGCCGAGCTTCACCGCATCGGCCTGCCCGCGCACTCCGCCGCCCAAAACGCTGGCGACAATGTTGAACGAAACCGCCGTATCCGTGGAAGCCAACGGCGCTTTCGCGGCCGAACGCTGCGCCGGAGTCACGAAATACTCTTCGAACGCTCGTCCATTCACCTTGAAGTCGCCGCTGCCCGGACGCAAATAAACCCGCGCAATCGCCCGCTTCCGCCGTCCCGTTCCGTAGTACTGAACCAATTCAGCCATTTAGCTCGTAGCTCCTGATCTCGTTGTCATCCGACCCATTGTCATCCTGAGCGCAGCCGCTTTTCAGGCGGAGCGAAGGATCTCTCAACTCTCGCGCCGGAAAGCGCCTACGCCCTGACTTCCAACTTCAAATCCTGCGGCTTCTGCGCCTCGTGCGGATGCTTGTCGCCCTTATAAACATTCAGCTTCGACAGCATGTGCGCCGCCAGCTTGTTCTTGGGCAACATGCGCCGCACCGCATCTTCAATAATCTTTTCCGGCCTGCGCGCCAAACGCTTCCGATAATCTTCAGTGCGCAGTCCGCCCGGGTACCCGGTGTAATGGTGATACTGCTTCTGCTCCGACTTCATGCCGGTAGTTCGAATCTTCTCGGCATTCACCACAATTACGTGATCGCCAGTATCCAGAAACGGCGTGTACTGCGGATTCTCCTTGCCCATAAGAATGCGCGCCACTTGCGAAGCCAGACGCCCGAGCGTCTGCCCATCCGCATCCACGACGTACCACTTGCGCACAATTTCCCCCGGTGACGGGAAATAGGTTGACATCGGAACTCTCCCAGAATGAAAAAAAGTTGCGAAACGCGATTGAAAATAACAAAGAAGACCGCTCGTTGATTCCCCGGCGAGGACGCCAGACCATCAGGCGGGCAACCGCGAGACTTCCCAAAGTCTTTAAGATACCGTAGCCTGCGAGGAATTGTCAACGCAGAGTTAACAAAGGTGGTGCCCTGGCTGATCGCGCCGGACCGTGCTAGTATTCCGCCCCATGGCAGCGCCATCGCTCACCCTTCGCCGCCTCTTGCCAATCGCGTTCACGCTGATCGCACTATGCGCCTTCGCTGGCGATGAAACCGGTCAGCCTGCCCCTCGCTTCCGCGCCAAAACCACGGCCGGAGACCAGTTCAACAACACCACCGTCAAAGGCAAGGTGGTCCTGTTCGAGTTCTGGACCACCTGGTGCAAGTACTGTGAAGGCGAAGCCGAACTGGTCGACGACATCGCCAAAGAGTTCGCCGACAAAGGCCTGATCGTGCTCGCCGTCGACGTCCTGGAGCCCGATCAGAAAGTGAAGAAGTATCTCGCCGAGCACCCACGATCCGTGCCCATCGTGCTCACCAAAGACACGAACCTCGCTGCCATGTACAACGCGCAAAGCTACCCGATCTACGTGGTGATCGACCGCGACGGCAACATCGCCGCTGAGCAACGCGGCGCCGCCGGAGAACGAGGACTAAGACGGCTGCTGAAGAGAGCGGGGATCGAAGCGAAGGAATCAGAAGAATAAAAGGAACCAGAAAAGGTCACCCCTCACTCGTACGCCAGCGCCTCTATCGGATCCTTACCCGCCGCCTTAAACGCAGGATAAAGCGCCCCAGCAAGCGCCCCCAGCACCGCCACCAACATGGACCACACAATCCAGTCTCTGCTCACGACTACCTGCACGAGCGGAAAGCGATGCCGAATGGCCCAGCTCGCCGCAAGGCTGAAAAGGATGCCCAGCACGATTCCAGCTACTGCCAGCAATCCAGTCTCCCGCAGAATCGCGTTCACGATGTAACCCTTCGACGCCCCCATCGCCTTCAGGATCCCGATCTCGCGCGTGCGCTCCATCACCGCCGCATACATCGATTGGAAAATCACGAGAAACCCTATGATCAGGCTCACCCCAATCACCACGCCAATGAACGGCCGGAACCCTGGCAAGCGGCTTGGCGTCATCATACTGAGGTAATCGGGCGTCGACAGCACGGAATACTTCTCCATGCCGGGCTGATTCTTCACGGCCGTCACCACCTCATCGGCATTGGCGGGATCGTCGAGTTTCACGTAGAACACCGAGGCTTTATCCTTCGCCCCGATTAAGTCCTGCAACGCCGCGAGCGGAAGGAATTTGCGTGCACCCCGGCCATTCTCCACAATCCCGGCCACCCGAAAGTTGTGGTTCAGAACCTCCATGGTATCGCCTACCTTCACGTGCTTCTGCCGCGCAATGTAGTCATCCACCAGAATGTCATTCGAGCCCTGGAACGGACCGCCGTGCACATATTGAAACGGGCCCCCTAGAGCCTCAAAGCTGGGAAGATCGATTCCGTCGATCACCTCGAGCGCTCCTGCGGTCGAAAGCTGCCAGATCACCGGACTCACCACTTTCACGTGGGGCAGCCCGCGCAGGATGTCAGCAACTTTGACGGAAACCGGAGCGCCACTGATGCCGGCTAAGAAGGACGACCCCGGCGGCTGGACGATCACATCCGCGCCAATGCCCACCGTCCGGTTCTTGGAGTCGTTCATGATGCCGTAGCAAAGTCCCGCGATCAGCAGAATCAGTGCCACTTCCAGGGCAATGGCCACAATGCTGATCAACGACCGAATCGGCCGATGCACCAGATTAGCGACAATCATTTTGTTCATCATGGATTTTGGAAACCCCGGGCCACTGCTAATTGCTATTTGCCGGGGGCACCACGGCGCTCGACTGCGGCTGCGGCCGATCCAGGTGCACCACCTCCGCACCCGGCGGCTGCTGGAGTCCAAATTGGTCATCATTCAGCGGCTTGTTCATCTCCAGCTTCAACAGATTGAGGGTGATGTCGTACTCCTCCTGGGGCCGGGAGATCTCGATGCGCGAAGGAAAACTGACGCCATCGTTGTTCTTGTAGTTCGCGTAGCGGGCATCCGTCACCAATTTGCCCTGCTGGTCATAGATGTACTGACGATGCGGTTGCAGGTCGATGCGGCTGAAAACAATCTTGCGCGACAGGGCCCAACCCTGGTCGCCCTTTCGAACGACCACCAGTTCGTAGTCTTCTTGTAGAACGCGGTGCCCCTTGGAGTCATGCAGAATCTCTTCGCTATTCTCCAGCACGGCAATCTCGTGTTCAGGATCGATGGGACGGATCAGCAGCGCATCGTAGATATCTTGCGGCCGGATGCTTTCCATGGGCTGGTCCACGTTATTGGTTTGCACGTCGTTGCGTCCCGTTACAAAACGGTTCCTCGGCGGGATCCACAACTTGAACTCCTCACCGTTGCTCACCATGTCGAAAGCCGTGGTACGCACGATCGGCAGCAACCCGATCATGTGCAGCATCGCAGGTTTGCGCGCCAGAACGTAGCCGCGAATCTCCTTGTAGTCAGTCTGGTGGCCTTTCTTCGCGCCACCCACGGATGTATCAATGTCCACGGTCGCCTTGAGCGACTGGATCTTCTCCGCCTGCTGATTGATGCTGTTGATCAACCCGGATTGGGTCGTTTCCTGAAGCGGGGCTTTGGAGTAGGTCTCCTCCACCGGCCGCGTCCGGAACAGACAGCCCGTTGTGGGCAATACCGCGAGAACCAAAGCCAGAGCCCAAAAGGGCGAGATACGTCTCATGAAGGACCAGGCAACTCCTAGGACATTTGAGTATACCGCGCCGGAAAGGGTGCAAAACCAGTTAAGGACTTCTAATCATTACTAGTTAATAGGGCTAACTAGCAGGGCTTACGCGGCGCAGCCCGAAGCCAGAATCTTACTAAAGTCAGCTACGCACTCCTTCCATCATCATCTAAACTGTCGCCATCGTGCGAAAGATCTTCTGGCTCATCCTTATTGCGGCGCTCGCTTCGGCGGGCTGGTTCGCCTGGGCTCTGCTGACCCCGGTTGAGCCCTCGGGGAAAACCTTCGTGATGCTGCGCCCGGGTTATTCCACACGCCGCATGGCTTCCGAACTCAAGTCCGCCGGAGTGATTCGCAGCGAGGAGGCATTCATTCTCTGGCACGACCTCCACCGCCACCGAACCCTCAAGGCTGGAGAATATCTCTTCGAGAAGCCGGCAAACATAATCGACCTTCAGAAGCGTCTCCGCCGCGGCGACGTTTATTTCCACACAGTCGTCGTTCCCGAAGGCTTCACCATGTTCGACATCGCACGCGCTGTAGAAGCTGCCGGACTCGGCCCCGCCGAGGACTTCCTGAAAGTGGCACAGTCCGACACAGCGCTGATCGCCGACCTCGCCCCGCACGCCCCTTCGCTCGAGGGCTACCTGTTCCCGGACACCTACGAGTTCAGCCGGATGCAGAGCATGCACGATATCGCAGCCACGATGGTCAGGCAGTTCCGTCAGGTCGCGCATCAGATCGGATTGATTCCAGCGCCTCCTGGCCAAACCGACTCAACACACACTGAGTCTGGCCGGACCGATGACGACATCGAGCGCACCGTCACCATGGCGTCCATCATCGAGAAAGAAACGGCCGTCGCCGAGGAACGCCCGCTGGTCGCCAGCGTTTACTACAACCGTCTCGCGAAGAAAATCGCGCTCGACGCGGACCCCAGCATCATCTATGCCGAACTCCTAGCCGGAACCTACGCAGGAGCCCTCCATCACGACGACATGCGCTTCAACTCGCCCTACAACACGTACACGCACCCCGGACTTCCGCCCGGCCCCATCGGGAATCCCGGTAAAAGCGCTATGGAAGCAGCAATGCATCCCGCACAAAGCGATTATTACTACTTCGTAGCCGACGCCGCCGGCCACCACCGCTTCGCCCGCACCATGGAGGAACACAACAAGAATGTAGACACCTACCGCCGCGCCATGCGAGGAAAGTAAAGCGGCGTTCGGCCTCCGGCGCTAGGCTTCCGGGCTCTCACGCCGCTTCCTGAAATGGTCTGATCCAACGCAGAAAAACGGAGGATGCGACGAGCATCACTTCCCTCGCTCAGCCGACGCGCCTAGTGTAAGAGCGGAACTCGGAAGGGAGCAGCTTCAATGAGCGGAACGTACACCGATCTGCAAGTCTGGCAAGCAGCTATGGATCTCGCGGAGGATGTCTATCGAATTACAAAGAATTTCCCCAAGGAAGAGACGTACGGACTAACTATCCAGGTGCGACGGGCGGCGGTGTCAGCCCCCAGTAACATCGCCGAAGGCAAGGGTCGGTCTTCGGACAAGGAACTCGCGCAGTTTCTCTGCCACTCCCGAGGATCCTTGTTTGAGATCGAGACTCAGATCAATCTTGCCCGCCGTTTGGGATATCTTGACGCACAACAAGTGGATACTGTTCTCCGCAATACCGCCCGTGTCGGCCAGCTTCTAAACGGCTTACTCCGAGCCTTCCGCCCGCCATCGGCGGCCTAATCACCCGGCGGTCGACAAAGAAGCCATCGCTAATCCTCGGCCGAAAGCCGAGAGCCGGAAGCCGGAAGCCGCTTCCCTTCCATCCACCCCTGCAGAATCAAAACCGCCGCCATCCTGTCCACCGCCTTCGCCCGCTTTTCAATCGACAAATCCGTCTCCCGCAGCAACCGGTTCGCTTCTGCCGAAGTCAGTCGCTCGTCCCACAAGTGCACCGGCAGCCGGAACCGCTTTCGCAATTCCTCCGCAAACAGCTGCATCTTTTCCGATTGCGTCCCTCCCGCGCCACTCATGCGCAAGGGCAGGCCGACCACGATCTCCCGCACGGCATAGTCCCGAATCACCCGCTCAAGTGCCGCCAGATCATGGCGCTTGTTTCGGCGTTGCAACGTCTCGAGTCCCTGTGCCGTGATCCCTAAAGGGTCCGACACGGCGATCCCAATCCGCCTCGACCCCACGTCCAGCCCCAGGATTCGTCCTGCCGGCCGGCCTGATTTTCCCTTTTCGGAACTCACGCCGCGATTATAAGCGCCACGCTCCGCATTCCCGACGACGCTTCCCGCACCAGACAATACAACGAAGCTGTATCGCGACCTGTCAACCTGTAACCCATCCCGCCACAGCAACTTACGCTCTCTACCTCCCGTCACAAGAGTGCCGTTTTCGAGCTCACGAACGTCTCCAATGGCGCGTCAATCTTGCCTTTCGCCCGGTTTCAGCGTAGTCTGTTTATAGTAACGATAACGCTTCTCCCCACTAGACCCTAACTCCTTCCCGGGTGCCTTTTATGAGTGGTGCGGACCTGAATTTTCACATCGGCGACAAGGTCGTGTATCCCAACCACGGGGTGGGTGTCATCGAACAAATCAGCAGCCGGTCCATCGGTGCCACGGTCGAAAAGTTCTATCTTCTCAACATTAAATCCAGCAGTCTCAAGGTCATGGTGCCCTGCAACAACGTGGGCAGCGTCGGCATTCGCCGCGTCGTCCGCAACGGCGAGGTCCAGAAAATCCTCGACTTTCTCTCCATCGGCGAAGATCTCAGCACCGCCGACTGGAAAGATCGCTTCAAGGAAAACTCCGACCGCATGCGCACCGGCTCCCTCTTCGAAGTCGCCGGGGTGCTCAAAAGCCTGATCGCCCTCCACCAAGCTAAACCCCTGTCCTTCCGCGAAAAGAAGATGCTCGAACGCGCCCGCTACCTCCTGGTCAGCGAACTCGCCATGTCCCGCAACTGCGAAGAAACCAAGGTCGAGGAACTCCTGGCCCTGGCCTTAGCCAAGTGCAAACTCCGTTTCCCCGAAGCCTCCGAGTTTCAAGCCTGATTGAAAGGCTGCGAAGCGAGAGTAACAGCCCGCCCGGAACCGAATTACCTCAGTCTTCGAGCGTTGGCAAAGTCTTCAACACTTCGCTGGCCCGAGGCCGGCCGGCTACCCGATCGTCCTTGCGAATTCTTCCGTCCCGGAAAACCAGCACACGCTTGGCAAACTGTGCGATGTCGTGCTCATGAGTGACCAGCACGATGGTCAGCCCCTTATCGTTCAGGTTCTGGAAAATCTCCATGATCTCGACCGAAGTACGACTGTCGAGATTACCCGTAGGCTCGTCGGCCAGCAGGATTGAGGGGCGATTCACCAGCGCACGTGCTACTGCCACCCTCTGCTGCTGCCCTCCGGACATCTGCGAAGGGAAATGCTGCGCGCGCTCGGCCAGGCCGACCATCGTCAACGCGTCAGAGGCACGCTTCCGGCGCTCCTCTCTATCGATTTTCGCGTACAGCGTGGGTAGTTCGGTGTTTTCCAGCGCCGTCGTCCGGGCCAGCAGGTTGAAGCCCTGGAAAACAAATCCAATCTTCTCGTTCCGGATCAACGCCAGAGCCTTCTTGTCGTGCTCGGAAACGTCGATTCCTTCGAGCAGGTATTTTCCCGCGCTCAGCCGATCCAGACATCCCAGCATATTCATGAAGGTGGACTTGCCGCTGCCGCTCGCCCCCATAATTGCCACGAACTCGCTTCGCTGGATCTCAACGCTTACTCCTCGCAGCGCGTGCACCCGCGTCTCGCCCAGTTCGTAATACTTGTGCGCGTCCTCGACGCGGATCACCGGACTGGCCGCAGAGCCAGTTTGCTTGGCCTCAAGTTGGTTCATGACAGGCGTCGATTCCATGGGATGGCTGCGAACTGCCGACCCTAACGCGGTATGCTGCCCGGAGTTTGGGCCTTCGGCGCCACGGATCGAATAATCACGTCGTCGCCTTCTTTCAGTTCCCCTCTTAGAACTGCGCTGATCTCCGTATACGCGTGGTCCGTAATTCCAAGAGAAACTTTGACCGGTTCCATCGTGTTGTCCGGATGGAGCTTCCAAACCACAGCAGTCTCGGCTTTCGGCGCGCGCGGCACATTTTGTTTTCCGGATTCGGCGTTATCGGCGAGCTGCTGTCCTTCACCTGTCTCGATTCCATAGCGCTTGTAAACGCCCAGAATCTCCTCTGCCGCCATCGGGGGCTTGTACCGTAAGGCAGTATTCGGCAGTTTCAACACGTTTTGTGCCGTATCTACTGGAATAGTCACATAGGCCGTCATGCCGGGAAACAGTTTCAACTCCGGGTTCGCAAATTCAATGATCGTGTCGTAAGTCACGACGCTCTGCACCGTCGTCGGGTTCATCCGGATTTGGCTGACGACTCCTTGAAACGTTTGCTTGGGAAGCGCATCCACCTTGAAAGTCACTGTCTTGCCCACTTTAATATTGTCTACGTCGGATTCGTCGGTCTTGGCATATACCCACATCTTTGTGAGATCCTGCGCGATCGTAAAAATAGTTGGCGCTTGCAGCGACGCCGCTACCGTTTGCCCCACATCCACGTTTCGCGCCACCACCGTGCCGTCGATCGGTGAGCGAATCACCGTGTAATCGAGATTCGTTTGAGCCACCGTGACCGCTGCCTCTTTGAGACTGACTTGCGCTTCGGCCTGTGTGATATTTGCCGCCGCGGCATCCACCGATGCACTGGCCGCGTCATAGTTCGATTTTGCCAAGTCCAGCTGCTGCTTGCTCATCACGCCATCTTTGGTCAAGCCGACGGTTCGATCGTAGTCGGCCTGGGTCTGCACCAAACCGGCTTTCGCTTTTTCAAGATTGGCTCGCGCCGCTTCCAGATTGGCCTGCGAGTTCTTCAAGTCGGCCGTCGCCTGCAGCAGTGCCCCCTTGAACAATGCCGGATCGATGAGGGCGACAATGTCTCCCTTATGCACGCGAGAATTAAAATCAGCATTCAGTTTCGCAATCGACCCCGACACTTGCGATCCCACTTGGACGGTAATGACAGAGTTAATGGTCCCGGTCGCCTCCACCACGTCATGGATGTCGCCCCGTTCCACTTTGGCGGTGAAGTTCTGCACTTGCGTGCCACGGGACACGTCCAGGCCGACCACTACTCCAGCCACCACCACCACGCCCGCCAGGATGAGCCACCTGCGCTTTGTCATTATGTTCGGTCCCTAAAGCCAACCACTCTAGGATATTTCACTCGTATCGCAGCGCTTCGATCGGATCCAGTCGAGACGCCTTGCGCGCGGGGTAATATCCAAAAAATACTCCCACCGCGACCGAGAACATCGCCGCCACCGCGATCGCCTCAATCGACATCTCGATGGGCCAGCCCAGTGTCTGTCCCACTAGATAAGAGCCAAAGACCCCAAACAGCACTCCCGCAGCCCCGCCGACTAGGCTGAGCATGATCGACTCTCCCAGAAACTGCAACTGGATCGCCGCTTCGGTGGCTCCTACCGCCACTCGGACCCCGATCTCACGCGTGCGCTCGGTTACTGAAACCAGCATCACGTTCATAATCCCAATTCCTCCCACGATCAGCGAAACGGATGCGATCGCGATCAGCAAAATGGTCAGAGTCTTGCTGGCGTCAAGCTGGGCCTGAATGATGTCTTCAGGATTTCGGATATTAAAGTCATCCTCTTCTTCGGGGCGCAGATGGTGCCGATCTCGCAGCACAGCAGTCGCTTCCTGTCCCGCCATCTTGACCACATCCGGCGACACTGCCGAGCACAGAATGTCGTCCAGCCACGTAATGCCCTTGATCTTCTTCATCGCAGTTGTGTAGGGCAGGATGATCGTGTCGTCCTGATCCTGTCCGGAAAGCGACAGCCCCTTGGGATGAAGCGTAGCCACTACCTTGCATGGAAGGTCATTCACTCGGATGACCTTCCCAACGGGATTTTCGACCCCGAACAGTTGCTCCCGCACCGTTCGACCAATTACGCAAACGTCTGCCGCTCGATCCACATCATCCTGCGAGAATATTGCTCCCTGATCTACGTACCAGCGCTTTATGTCGAAGAACTCCGGCGAAACTCCACGATAGGAAGTGTGCCAGTTCTGATTGCCGTAGACCGCCTGCACAGGATCGTCCACATTCGGCGAAACGCTCTTGATGAGAGAGATTTGATTCTTGATTGCGACCGCATCGGCCACCACCAGCGTCTTCGTGTCGTGCGTACCGGTGCGCACCCCGTTCACCGCCCGGCCGCCCGCTTCAATCCAGACGAAGTTATCCCCAAGATTGTTCAGTTGTTGCTGCACTCTCGCCTGACCCGCTTTGCCGATGGCGACCACGCAGATCACTGCCGCAATCCCGATGGTGATACCCAAGACCGTCAGGATGCTCCGTAGCTTGTTCCTAAGCAACGCCACCAGTGCCGATCGAAACAAGGCTCCGTAGTTCACAGTTCCGACGCCCCCTCGATCAGAGAAATTCTGAAAGGTTCAGAATAAAACCACACACTACTGGCCCCTCGCGTGCGATGCGCTCCTACTGATTGACCTGTCTGGCCCCGGCCCCCTTGTCGCAGACGCTGGCACAGTATACTGGGGCCTACCTGAAACTCAGGTGAAAGGGCGCGGACCCAGAGGCTTACGATGCAAAAACGGACCGGTCCGAGTGATGCTTGGGCGTTAGCAATACTGCTTCTGATACTCGGTTGCGCAAAAGCCGCGACTCCCTCCGACAACCCAGACTTGGCACCCCTGAAGCAGGTTGCGGACGTGCCCCTGCCCGGTCCAGCAGTGCACTTCGACTACACAGGTTTATAATGGCGTGGAGGGCTTCATTTCGCGCACTCCTGATTAGAAATATCTGATCTGAAATGACTGATCAACTCCGAAAGAAACTGCAGGAAGAAGTCGACGCGCTTGAGCACGAACTCGTCCACGAGCTGCCCAAAGAGATCAAGCGGGCCGCGGCTCTCGGCGACCTCAGCGAGAACGCCGAGTACCACATGGCCAAGCAGCGCCAGGAGTTCGTCAAGGCGCGCTTCCGCCAACTCGGCAAGCGCCTCGCCGACCTGTCGCTGACCAACATGAATAACATCCCCAAAGACAAAGTGGGGTTGGGTTCCACCGTGAAGGTATTCGATAGCTCAAAGAATGAAGAGCTCGAATACAAGCTCGTCACCAGCGAAGAGTCGGACGTGGGAGCGGGAAAGATTTCGACCACGTCTCCCATCGGTCGCGCCTTGCTAAACAAGAAGGTGGGCGACGAAGCCACCGTGATCACGCCCAACGGCAAGCGCGAGCTGGAAATCCTCGCCCTGACCACCATCCACGACGAGGCCGAGCCCGAGAAGGCGGGCGCCTGATGGCGCCAAGCTGGGCTTTCCGAAGTTGGACCAGCGCCTTCGGACGCGCCTGCGGTGTGCTGCTCGACACTATCGTCCGCTGGCTGGCGCTGTCGCGCATCAATCCCAACGTGCTCACCTTCATGGGACTCGTGGTGAACACATGGGCAGCAATTCTTTTCGGCTCCGCCACAGCCCTGACCCAGCAGCGCTTGTTTTTCTATGCTGGTCTGGTGATTATCGGCTCGGGATTTTTTGATCTGGTGGATGGGGCCGTCGCTCGCGCCACCAACCGGGTCACGCGCTTCGGAGCGTTTTTCGATTCAGTAGTCGACCGCTATAGTGACGCGTCGCAGTTCCTCGGCCTGCTGGTCTTCTACGCCCGCGGCGATCGCTTCTTCTATGTCGTGCTCACTGCCTTCGTGATGGTAAGTGCCATCATGGTGAGCTACACCCGCGCCCGCGCCGAGTCGCTGATTGGATCCTGCCGCGTGGGCTTCATGGAACGTCCGGAACGTCTCGTGCTAGTGATCATCGGCGCACTCTTCAACCGCATGGCCCCAGTGCTGTGGGTGATCGCGGTGCTGTCGACCCTCACCGTAATCCACCGCATGCGCTACACCTGGACCCGCACCCAGGACGCCCCGAACACCCCAGCCAAGGCAGGGCAGGCAGCTTAGCTTGGCAGCGATCAACCTTTTCGAAAGCACCGTTTACTATTTGCGCTTTGCCACCCATGCCCCATCAGAACGGCCTTCGACGCGCATCCGGCCCTTGCCGGCATCGCCGTCAATCCAACCGTCAAGGAACGCATTGACCGGACCCGGAGCCCCTTGCTGGCTTTCCTTCGGCCACTCGCCCGCGAACGAGAGTTCCACGTAGCCGTTCCGCCAAGTGCCCGTTATCGCGCGACTCTCTCCCAGTGGGCCGGACCACGTTCCGGTCACTTTGTCTCCCTCGCGCCGCAATTCCATTGACGCATCCATTCTGCCGGCGTCGCTCGAATACCGCATGTCCCATGAGCCGGCGACTTCGGATCCGTTCTTCAGGTTTTCCGGCACCGACGAAGTGATCCGCACGTTCGAGAAATACGCCTCCTCGGTGGTGAAGCTCCACAGCCCAATGGCTCCGTGCAAATCCTCGCCCTTCAAACCATCAACCACCAGGCTTGGCTTGGCCGATCCGTTCAGGTAGAGTTTCGCGGCGCGGCCGGCCACCTCGATCCGTACTTTTGTCCAAGTCTCCATCGCCAGCTCCGCATGAGACTCATAAACGGATGGCCATTCCCGCCGCAGCCGATACCATCCGAAATCGGGTTCCGAGGCGTACTGGACCGCATGATTCCGCATCGCCTGATCCGCGGCCTCCGAGTTTCCCGGCCGCAGGTAGAACAACTCGTAGTGGGACGCATCGGACCTGGCACGAAATGCAATCCCGACAAACCCCGGGAACCTGACGCCCGGGGGCGTTGTCGCCTTCAGGGCGATGTCCGCTTCGATCACTCCATCCTGAAAGTCGGTTCCCGGCAGTAGCGCCAGGCTTTCGTGGTCATCCCCTTCGACAGTGAGCCGGACCGATCTGCGCCCCAGATAGTCCACGGCTTCCGTCTTGAGCTTCGGCGCGATCAACCCGTTCGTATCGCGAAGGGGAAAGGTCTGCACGCGCAGGGGTGTCTCTGCAAACAGGCAACTGGACGTCAATACTGTCACTGCGGTGTAATTCAACCAGCGACTCAACATGGCCTTCTTCATCCTTTGCGGTCTCGGGACCTTATTGTTAAGAACTTCGAATCAAACACCTCCGACAGCTCACAATCGGTGAGGGTGCGGGAGACGCTGTTGGGCGAACACCCACTTCACCAATTCCGGTTCGGTGAAAGCCAATCTGGTTGCGCCATCGTGATCTACTCCGGCGTACTCGGTGTAGATCGGGTGTCCGCCTGCCTTCCGTCTTGCCGCGATGCGATCACGCGATGAGGACACAGGAACGACCTCGTCAGCATCCCCATGGAAGTCCCATAACGGCGTTTCAGTCGACCCAGTGCCATCGTCGGGAGAGACGCCTCCACAACAAATCACTGCTGCAGCGAAAAAGTGTGGGCGATTCGCGATGATATTCCACACTCCCGCGCCTCCCATCGAGTTCCCGGCGACGTAAATGCGCTGCTCATCGATAGCGAACTCGCGTCGCAACGCGTCGACAATCTCCAGCGCCAATCGTGCCCCGTCCCCGAAGCCCGGGAGCTCCTTGGCTGGCTGTTCCGAAAAATCGTACTTGATCCATCCCCGATCGGTCTGCGGCGCCAGCACGTAGCAGGGGAAACGCTCTTGGTTCCCCGGCAGCAACCAGACGCGCGTGCCAAAAATATTGCCGAAGGCCAGCTGTTTCAGGTTGTCGTCGCCCAACCCTCCGCTGCCATGCAGATACACTACCAACGGCACTTTCCCGGATGCTTCCGGTCGGAACAAGCGATAGGGCATCACCCAGTCACTCTTGTGCATGCGCGCTTCGAACTTGTCTTGCAGTCCCTCGGATTTCTTCCTAAACGCATCGATCAAAGCGGCTCTCTCCGGTGACTTAGGGGTTCCGGGCGCAAGCGGAGGAGTGGAATCGTCCTTTGCCGCGGAAGCATTTGGTGCAATCGAAGAGTTGAAACCGATCTGCCCCGCCGCGAGCCACGCTCCGGCTGAGGCCGAACTCAACAGCCGAACCGCCTCTCGTCGAGTCATCATCTGCGTTGTAACCTCTCGCACCTCGCGATGTATCTTGAAACTCGACCGTGTAGACGATTCAACCAAGGAATCGGTAGCATGCGTTGGTCCCACCTTCGTCCCACCTCCTCGGGTCGGAGGGGCAACGATGGGGTACCGGCGTTTGAGCTTGCTCGGGCCGCTCCTGCTATCCTATCCAGTCATTTTCTGAGGAGTTCTCTTGCCCACTGATCCCGTACTCGTAGTTCATGGCGGCGCCTGGGCCATGCCCGATGACATGGTCGAGGCGCACTTGCGAGGGGTGAGGAATGCGCTGTCGACTGGCTGGCGGGTGCTGGAGCTTGGCGGGACGGCGCTAGATGCCGTCGAGGCAGCCGTGGTCATTATGGAGGACGACGAGACGTTCGATGCCGGGCGTGGGAGTTTTCTGAATCGCGATGGCAAAGTGCAACTGGATGCCCTGATCATGGACGGGGCTACATTGCGGGCCGGGGGCGTGGGGTGCGTGGAGCGCGTGCGGAATCCGGTGCGGGCAGCGCGAAAGATTTTGAGTGAGAGTCCGCATGTGTATTTTGTGGGCGAAGGGGCGGAGCACTTTGCGGCCGAGCATGGCGTGGAGTTGTGTAGGAACGAAGAGTTGGTGATTGCGCGCGAGGTGGAACGGTTGCGCAAGTATCAGGCGCAGCAGGCCGGGGATGGATCCGCGAAAGACGGGAACGATCTATTCGCGCCAGAGATCTCGCACGACACCGTGGGTGCGGTGGCACTGGATCGTGCAGGCAACATTGCCGCGGCGACTTCGACGGGAGGCACTTTGAACAAGGCTCCGGGGCGGCTGGGGGATTCGTCACTGATTGGGTGCGGATGTTACGCGGATAATCTGAGCGCGGCGGTCTCGACTACCGGCTGGGGCGAGCCGATCATGAAGCTGGTGCTGGCCAAGTGGACGGCCGATCGCGTGGCCGCGGGGAATCTGCCGGAGTGGGCCGCACAGGAAGCAATGAACTATCTGAAGCAGCGGTTGAATGGGCACGGCGGCATCATCGTGCTGAATGCCGCAGGACAGTTTGGGATTGCACACAATACTCCAAGGATGGCTTGGGCTTTGAAGACCTCGAATAAAGAAGAGAGCGGGATCGAGCGCCCGGCTCCTTGAGCCATGCCATTCCGGTTCGGCTTCATCGTTTGTGCTCGGGAGGCTCCTTCGACTTTACGCAGGCGGACAGGGGTGTCCGCCCCACACGAGCTTTGCCTAGAGCCAGCCTTTCATGCGGGCGATTCTTGAGGCTTCTACTCGATTGCTGGCTCCCATTTTGCTGATCGCTTCCGAGAGATAGTTGCGCACTGTGCCTTCGGAAAGGCCTAGTTCGGCGGCAATGTCTCCGCTTGGCATTCCTTCCCCGGCCAGGCGAAGGACCTGGCGTTCGCGATCGGTGAGCGGGTCCATTTCTCCCCAAGCCTCGGTGGCCAGATCGGGATGGATGACGCGCAATCCCTGCTGCACGCGGCGGACGGCTTCGGCGAGCTCCTCGGCGCGCATGTCCTTCAGCAAGTACCCCAAGGCGCCGGCTTCCAGAGCGCGACGAAGATATCCGGTGCGGGCGAACGTCGTAAGAATGATTACGCGGGTTCCGATGCGGCGGCGTTTGAGTTCGGCGGCGGCATCGAGTCCGGTCAGGAGCGGCATCTCAATGTCTGTGATGAGGACGTCGGGTTTGTGGGCGAGAACGGCCGCGATCGCCTCTCTGCCATTGCGCACTTGAGCCACGACCGAGATGTCGCCTTCGATCTCGAGCAGCGCGGCTAGAGCGCCTAGCACCATGCCTTGATCCTCGGCCAGAACCACGCGAATGGTTTTGCGGCCTTCCTTCGATAGGGGATTCAACTGACGCTGTCCTCGGATTTCGCCGTGACTTCCTTGAGCGGTACGGTGATTGCGATTCGAGTGCCGACGCGCGTATCGCGGGTGAGCATACCGCCGAGCATTTCGACGCGTTCGCGCATGCCTCGCAATCCGTTCCCTTCATTTTGGAAACCGCCGCGGCCGTCGTCTTCGATCTCGAGGCGGCACGCGCCGTTCTGCTGCTCCAGCCGCAGGCTGCAGTTGCGCGCCTGGGCATGGCGTACTACGTTGGTCACGGCTTCCCGCACCGCCATGGTCAGGACGCCCTCTTGCATGGCCGGAAGTTTCACGATGGTCGACGCATCGCAGCGCACCGTGACGCCAGCCGTTTCCAGGGTGCTTTTGGCTTGCGCCATTTCCGCCAATAAGCCTTTCGAGCGGTAGCCGCGGATCGCATCGCGCACATCCGAAAGCGCCTGGCGCGAAATTTCTTCGACTTCGCGAATCTCTTTCCCCGCGCGTTGCGGATCACGGTCGATCAGCTTGCCGGCCAACTCTGACTTCAACGTGATAACCGACAGCGTGTGCCCGAGCACATCGTGCAGATCGCGAGCAATCCTTTCCCGCTCGGCAACTTTGGCGAGGTGTTCGATTTCTTCGTTCGCCTTGCGCAACTTCCGGTTCATTCGGTTACGCTCGGCAAAGAAAGTATTGCCCGCGCCGATGATCATCGGGAAGAGGGCCGAGTAGAAAAGCTGCCAGCCACCGACATGCAGGAGTAATCCTTCGATCGCTCCAATCGCCCCAATGGCGAGCAAGCCTGCCCATGCCGCGGCCTGGCTTTCAACGCAAAACGGCAACATCGCCGCTGCGAAGATAAAGAACGTACACGCTCCGGCGTTAATGGGTTGGTACAGAAGCCCCAGCAACACCATGCCGGCGATATGCGCCAGGGCGCGGGGGTTCAACAAAACAAACAATCCAAAGTAGAGGAGAAGAAACAACACGGCCCCGAGGCCATCCAGCAGCCACATCTTCAGGCTGACGTGATCCATGACCGGCTGGACGAAGAAAAAACCGAGATAGACCACCCAGAGCAAAGGGCTCCAGCCATGCTCCTTGTCCCTGAAAATCGTGTTCCACGACTTCAGCGTCAAAGGACCGGCCGTTTCGCAGGTTGTTTCAGGCCCGAGAGGCATCAGTGGCATAGGTCTATTCTCACCCCTGCGCTCAATTCCGGCCAGTGCGCCGTGCGGAACCGGCTCCGTACCACACCAGAACGGCGGCTGGAATCAGCACCGTAAGCCATCTAGCTCCCCCAAACAAGGCGGCCAAGCCAAGGAGGACGAATATCGCGGTCGCGCCGGTCGACTTTTTTAAATCTGCGCTCATAATCACCACCGAAACAAACGACAAACTATTAAGGACACCGCGAGAGCTCAGGCTGCCCTCGCCCTCAGCCGTAGAGCTTTCCCTGATCACGCTGGAAACCGATGCGCGCCACACCCAGGCAAATCAGCGTGAAGGCGAGCAAGACTTCCCAGTGTGCAGCGGTTGATTGGTGGAATCCCGCGCCCACGGTTCCGAGCGCCAGTTGCGACAGGTGATAAGGAGGCAGCGCCAGCGCGATCTGCTGCACGAACTTGGGCAGGAACATATAGGGCACCCATAACCCACTGCAGAACGACATGGGCAGGTAAATCAGATTGATGGCGGCGGGCGCGGAGTTTGGTCCAGTAAAATAGCCGAGCGCGAGTCCCATGGCTGAAAAAGGAATCGACCCGGCGACGAGCGTTCCGATCAGCTTGGCTGTTTCCGTGAGCGGCATACGCACGCCACCGAAACTGATGCCCAGCACCAGCAGCAACGAAACGACGATGGCGCTGAAGCCCATGCTTACCAGCACTTTGGCCACGAAGTAGGCAAACGGCGGCATGGGACTGGCGCGCTTCACTTGCAGCCATCCCAAGCCGCGGTCGGAGGCTAGACCGGAGGCGGTGCCGAACAGCGAAGCTCCCATCACTCCGAATGTGCCGTAGGTGGCGATTAGATAGGTTGGAACGTGCGTGTTGCCGATCGATTCTTTGGCGTTCAACACCAGGCCGAACAGCACGTAGAACATCAGCGGAAAACTGATCACGGACGCCGTGTATACGCGCAGGCGAAGGTTCTTGAGGAATTCATACTTGGCTTCCTTCAAGTAGATGGTGGCGGTGTGGCTTGGCCAGCGCTCGATCTCGGTTTTGCTCAGAACTGCTGCGGTGGAACTCATGGTCGTGTCCTCGTTTCCTACGTGATCGTTCGCATATACGACATAGAAATAACGCTGATCAGTTCTTGTGATTATCGTTCTCGCCATTGTCCTGCGTGAGTGCGAGAAACGCGTCTTCCAGCCCCGCGCTGCTGATCTCGAGGCCCGAGAGTGAAGGATCGCTGGCCAGTAAAGCGCGCACGATGGGCTCGGCTTCCCCGGTTCGGATCTCAACTGCCTCGCGGTCTAGCCTGGCATCGGTCACGCCCGGAATCCGCAGCAAGCTCGCCACACTAAGCGCGGTGACGCAACGGATGCGTTTGCCGCTATTCTGCGCTTTGATCTCCGCCGGCGTGCCTTCGGCGATGATCTTGCCCTGATTGATCACAGCGACGCGGTCGGCGAGAGCGTCGGCCTCCTCCAGGTAGTGGGTAGTGAGCAAAACTGTCTTTCCGTGATCGACCAGCCGGCGAATTTCTTCCCAGAGAGCGCGCCTGGCCTCGACGTCAAGTCCGACCGTGGGTTCGTCGAGAAACAGCAGATCGGGATCGCCGCAGATGGCGAGGGCGAACAGAGTTCGCTGCCGTTGCCCGCCGGAAAGATCGCCGAATTTGCGGTCGCGTAATTTCTTCAGGCCAGCAACGGCCAGCACTTCCTCAAGGGGCATCGGCTTGGGGTAATAACTGGAGAACAAGTCAATGTGTTCGCGCACCCGCAAAGTCTCCGGCACGCGCCCCACCTGCAGCATGGCGCCGGTGCGCATACGATTCTCCGGATTGGTGGGATCTCCCCCGAACACGCGGGTCTTGCCGGAATTGGGCTGCAGCAGCCCGAGCAGAAGCTTCACAGCGGTTGTCTTCCCCGCTCCATTGGGTCCGAGCAAAGCGACCACTTTCCCCGCGTGGACGTTGAAATTCACACTCTGGAGGGCGCGGATTTCTCCATAATTCTTGCTGACGCCTTCCAGACTTGCAACGACACTTCCAGAGTCGGCGCGCTGCATACTGAGCGGTTCTTCGAGAGTCGCGATCATGTGGGCCCTCATTAGCTGGTTGCCTTGACCTTGCCTGGGCATCTGCCGTCGCTTCCGATCTGCCCCGGTAACTGCATCATCGCGGAGCGGTCGCCCGGGCGCCAGTGCGGTTCATCACGCCGGCAGCGTGACAAATGTCATGAGGCTGAAAACCCTGTGGCGAGTCGGGTTAGCTGGTCAGAGACAGAGGTACGGTCAGCGGATTTCACAGATGAAAAGCCAGTGCCGCAGCCAGGGGATCTGCAGCTTTCTCTTCGCCTTGTTACGAAATCCGAACAAATGAGCCTGGTCCCGGCCGACGTGACCAGTAGAAGGTGTGGTGGCTTCCGAGCTCGATATCAGCGTTCCCCTTGACTGGACGCGGGTGTGGCGTGTTCTGAATTCGTAACAAGCATCACCCGGCCCGAATCTTTGCACAATTCATGACACGAAACTGTACGTCCTGCTATGATGTCGAGCACTTGGAGGCGTCTCATGCTCCCGGCCGGTAAGAGTCTTCGTACCTTGCGAGAAAAGCTCGGATTGACCATGCGCGACATAGAGACTTCCAGCGCGCGCATGGCCGAAAAATATCGCAACGAGGAATTCTCAATTCCTCCCAGCCGTCTATCGGACATTGAAACCAAGGGCGTCCTCCCCAGCATCTTCCGCCTTTATACCCTGGCGGTAATTTACCGCCGCGATCTGCGGGAACTGCTGACCTGGTACGGCGTCGACTTGAACAACATGGCAACGGATCTGGGCATGATTTCTCCGCCGCGGTCGCACGTCTCAGAAGCTCTCTCCGGACTGTCCTCGGTGCAGATGCCAATCCGCATGGATCCTGGCTTCGATCACCAGCGCACCAGCAACCTCGGGCGCATGGTGGAGCAGTGGGGCTTGGTGCCGCTGGCTTATCTGGCGCAATTCGCCCACAGTGATTTTACCTACGGATATATCGGCCATCAGGATTTCACCATGTACCCGATTCTTCCCCCCGGCAGTTTCATCCAGGTCGACGAAACCAGAAACAAGGTGGTGGAAGGTTCGTGGCGCTCCGAGTACGAGCGCCCCATCTACTTTGTGGAAACCCGCGACGGACACACTTGCTGCTGGTGCAGCATGCGTCGTGAAGACCTCATTCTGCAGCCGCATCCCTTGTCGCCGGTCCCAGTTCGAGTTCTGCGTCATCCCCAGGAAGCCGAGATCATCGGCCAGGTTGTGGGGATTGCGATGAAGCTGACGGAGTGGCACGCTTTGAGCTCTTCTCCAGGCTCGAAAGCGCAGCCAGTACTGAATTAAGATGGCGGGCTGAGGGCGTGTCCTGCGGCGAGGGAAGCAGTTCGCTCAACCGTTCGCGCATGCCTTCGATGTAAGCTCCGGCGGTTTGTTGTTTGCTCTGGCTCGACTCGCGCAAGTCTTCCACAAGATCTGAAATCGGCGTCCTGAGCACGGTCGACAATACTTCGGTGTGAGCCACCTTCAGCGCGCGGTCCGACGATTCCTCCCCATGCACCAACGACATGCCCCAGTGCAGATACCCACCCTCCCGGCGGCGCAGAGAACCCAGATAAGCCAGTTTCGCCAGCAAGCCAGAAACGGCGGCCAGCGTGGTTTCCCGGAGATCCTGCAAGGCTGATTTCAGTGTCATTTGATTGCAGATTCTGTTACGAATTCCGAACACTCAAAGGCCTGACGTGATGTACCCCGCCGGGCTGGGGCCATGAAAGTATCACGGTTCGATTTTCCAAAACAAGGAGAAAACAACCGTGAAACGCATCCTACTCGTGGTCGCAGCAGCTCTGATGTTCGTCAACACTTTGGTAATACCGACGGTCGCCCATGCGGACGGCGGTGGCCTAGGCAGCAATTGTGGAGGAAACAGCGTTTGCAAACCGTGATTTCCGAGTAGCGTTACGAAAACCGGACACGATTAACAACACCATTGCCGCCTGCAGCGGGCCGCGATATAGTGCGTGGCTACGGCCATGCTGCAGGCGCATTCATTGCTCTGGCATTACCTCTGGGTTGCGCCCAATGTCCTCCTCCTTGTCCTCGCCGGTCTGATCTGGCGGCGCAAGCTTCGCAAGCAATTCCCCGTCTTCCTGTTCTTTGCGGTCGCGCTCGCGATTGAGCAACTTACGATCTACGTCGTCGACGTAATTCCGTCCGTGGGCCCGTTTTTGTTCTGGCGCATCGCTTGGATAGGACTGCTGGTTGAAGCCCTTATAAAGTTCGCCCTGATCGGCGAGATCTTTGTTCGCGTATTCGGCTTGTATCCTTCCTTGGCCAAGCTGGGCAAATTCCTCATCAACGGCGTCGGGGTCGCGCTTGTCCTTCTGGCGACCATGGCTGCGGCCTACACGCCGAAAGACAACACTTTTTGGATCGTCTCCGGCGCTCACATCCTCGAACAGACGATTTACTTGATTGAGTGCGGGCTGCTTTTGGCCCTCTTTGTACTTGTCGGTTACTTCAAATTGCGATGGAGTCGTTCCGCCTTCGGCATCGCGCTTGGGTTAGGTATCTCCGCCTGTGTGCATCTTGCGACTTGGGCGCTAATGGCCAATGGAAATTTCCCCGCTCATTATCGTATTTTTCTCATTTTCCTGAACATGGCCACCTATCACGTTTGCGTCCTGATTTGGTTTTACTACCTGCTTGTCCCTGAGCGGAGCACCGCTGCGTCTGCGGTTCTTGTGCCTGCGCACAACCTTGAGGTCTGGAACCGGGAACTGGAACGGTTGATACAACTATGAATCTGGCCATCATCCTCGTCGTCGCCGCTACAGTTGCGCTGGGCATTATTTTGCGCCTCGCCGTCACCCGAAATCTGCAAGCCAGGGACAACTCTGGCTTGGTCGCAACGATCCGCCCCATCGACGTTGAAGCATTCCGTAATTTGATCAACCCTGCCGAGGACGACTACCTGCGACAGCGCTTGCCGCCCCCTCGGTTCCGCGTGGTCCGCCGGGAGCGCTTGCGCGCTATGGCCGCTTACGTCCAGGTGGCGGCCAACAACGCTGCCGTATTGGTGCGCATCGGCCAAGCCGCCCTCGCCAGCGCCGATCCGCGCGTTCTCGGAGCGGCGCAACAAGTTGTGAATGAGGCGTTGCTGCTCCGCCGCAACACGACCGTGGCACTGGCGCGGATTTACCTGGCTTTAGCCTGGCCGAACTCCGGGTTCGCCGCCGTGCGCGTAGTCGACCGTTATGAACAGCTGAGCGGCGCAGCCATGCTGTTGGGCAGACTGCAGAATCCAACCGTCCCGGTTCGTCTCTCCGCGCTGCTCTAGGGCATCGATCACGGATCGCAGGCGGTGGCTTTGCAATCCTTTCTCTGAGCGCTGTGCTTGAGCGAGACCTACCAGGTTAACTTGCGCACCACCCCCTGGTCATTCCCGCCTTGTTTTCGTTACCCGTTCTGGTGTAAAAACCACCGGGGCGTGCTGTCCCCCAGACCCTGTGCCTGTTTTGTGCGTATTCTAGTCAACCACCGTTGGAGCTGCTTCTGCCGCCTCTTTCGGGTCGGCGGAGTCAAGGGAGACTCTATGATCCGCAGAGCCATGTTCACCAGAAGCATGTTCAGCAGAACCAAAGTCCACAGCCGAAGGACGTTCTTCCTCACCCTGTTCGCCCTGTTGCTTTCCCCTGTAGCCTTCGGCCAGGGCGGGGTCGACACCGGCGACCTCCACGTAACTGTGAGGGACCCTAAGGGAGATCTTCTGGCCAGCGCAACGGTCACGGTAAGCGACGTGGCCAAGGGTCTGGAACGCACCGCCACCGGCGACGGCCAGGGCGGCTACAGCGCCCGACTCCTGCCCCCGGGAAGTTATTCGGTTACCGTGCAAGCGGCCGGCTTCGGCAAAGCCGAAGCCAAGGATGTAAGCATTACGGTCGGCGGACTGGTAGAGCTTCCCATCTCTTTGGCGGTCGCTACCGGCCGAGAGGTTGTGGAGGTCAGTTCGCAGGCGGAATTGGTCGAGACTTCGCGCACCTCAACTACAGATACGATCGGGCAGCGCCGCATCGACAATCTCCCCATCAATGGCCGCAACTACATTAATTTCACGCTGACCGATTCTCAGGTAGTACGAGACAACGCTCCCAACACCGGCGCCGCCCCCACTTCCGGCCTCAACATTAGCGGCCAGCGCGCCCGCTCCAACCTTGTGAACGTGGATGGCGCCGACGCTACCGATAACTCGGTGAACGGAGTGCGCTCCACCGTTTCTCAAGAAGCCGTGCAGGAATTCCAGATCATCACCAACAGCTACAGTGCGGAGTATGGCCGCGCCGCCGGCGGAGTGGTCAACATCATCACGCGCTCTGGGTCGAATGAATTTCACGGTGACGTCTTCGGATACCTGCGCAACCGGAATTTTCAAGCGGTGAACCCCTTCAGCACAGTCCCCAATCCCGCCTACACCCGAGTACAGGCGGGCGCAGCTTTCGGGGGACCGATCAAGAAGGATAAGACCTATTACTATTTCTCTTACGAAGTTACGCGAAGGCACGAAACCGGATTCTCCGACATCGGCCAGGGGAACTTTGGATTAGTGCCCTTCGATGCGTCTCCTTTCTTCGGCGCACCGCCAGGAACATTCCAAATTCAGGCCACAGGCGGACCGCAGGGTCAGGCTGCCTTCCTCCAACAGTTTGCGACTGCGCCCCCCGCGCCTCTGATTCCTTTTCTGCAGTTTTACTCTGAGTTAACCGGGGCCGCCTCCGGCATGGCCGTCAATGGCGCTTGGCCCGTCGCAATGGGTGGATTTCCAGGGTTCTTCTCAACCTGCCAGACGCCCCCGTGCTTCGTGCCGCAGTCTTACCAGACGCTGGCATCCCAGGCCGGAAACTTCCCGGTCTTCGAGGGAACCAGTCTTTACTCGTTGCGCCTCGACCACAACATCAGCAGCAACAACCGCCTGACGCTCCGGGTGAACGTCAGCCCGAGTACAGTGACTGGGATCGAGGTAAGCGGCCAGGATCAGCCCTTCGGACAAAACGCCTACTCTCGTACCTCACAGCAGACCTACCGCGATGTGACCGGAGTTTTGCAGGAGACCGCGACCCTTGGCAACAACAAGGTCAATGAATTCCGCTTTCAATATGCACGCCGCGGACTCTCGTATTACTACAACACTCAAATCCCGGGCGGTTCCGATCCAGCTGTCGACATCCCTGGTTTCGCCTATTTCGGTCGCGAGCCATACTCCTACATTCAGCGCGTCGAAACCCGCTATCAGTTCAGCGATAACTTTTCCTGGACCATCGGCCGCCACAACACCAAGTTCGGCGCCGACTTCAATTACCTCCCCATTACTGCCACCTTCACGGTCAACTACGGCGGCGTCTATGATTTCGGCGGGCTGTCCGCCAGCGACGTGATCCCCGGCGCCATCTTCAGTTCCTTGCCGACATCGATCCAGTCCACTCTCCCTCCCTTCTCGGCCGTGCAAACCTATGGCTTGGGCCTGCCAGGGGATTTCATCCAGGGCCTTGGCAGTCCGAGCGATTCGTTTCATAACATTCCCATCGGAGTTTTCTGGCAAGACTCATGGCGGGTCCGCCCCACCTTCACTCTGAACTACGGCCTACGTTATGACGTGGAAATCGCGCCGCAGTTCAAACCGCCCACAGCGCTGGCCGTCGCGGGATATAACTACCTCGGCTTGCAGAAGGGTATTCAGACTGACAAGAACAACATCCAGCCCCGCATCGGCATGGCATGGGACCCCGAGGGTGACGGCAAGACCGTGGTTCGCGGCTCTTACGGGTTGTTCTACGACCACCCGCTGTTGGGGCTTTACTTTCTCGGGGACGCCTCCGATGGTTCCACCAGTGGCCAGTTGGCCTTCGCCGGCACGTCGGCATGCACTGGAGCCGGAGCTCCCGGCAATCTGAATGCGATCCCCATCTTCCAGGGACTCATACCAGGACCTGGCGGCAACGTGGCGTCTCCGTGCTCACCCACTGCTAATCCGCTGGTTCTGAACGCCCTTGGATATGAGCCAAATCAACAGCAGTTCCAGGCTCTCAACTTCCCAGGATCAGCATTCCTTAACCAGAACTACTTGAACCTGAACCCGAGCAATCCGACGTTCCTGCCGCTTGGCTTCCAACCCTTCGGCTATCCGCAGGCTAAAGGCTTCGTGTACGCCTATGCGCAGCAGGCTAACATCAGCGTTGAACGCGACCTCGGCGGCGGCTTCGCTCTGAATCTTGCCTATAACTTTAATGGCGGACGCCACCTCAATCGCCCCATCAACGCCAACACCATTCGCGGCGACTTGATGACCGCCAACTTCGAAGCGGCATTTGCCGACGCCTTTCTCCAGGGCCAACCTACGCCGGCCAGTCCCTTCACCGTCAGCGGCTGCAACCCTCCAGGAAACCCCTCGGCTCCGTTCCCCTACGTAGATCCCGCACTCATGAATTTCTTCCGTCCCGGCGGACTCAATCCCTCCGTCGCAGCCGGAATGTACTTGGCCGGCCAGGCCAATTGTGTGGCCCAAGGCATGGCTGTTCTCCAGACTCTTCCGGGATTCAACACGACTTGCAATCCCGCGCCGCCCACGTTCTCCTATAGCGGCTGCATTCCATTCGGCGATATGGACGCCAATTATTCGAACGGCAGCTCCGTCTATCACGGCTTCAGCGCCAATCTGCGCAAGCGCTTCAACCGCCACTACGAATTCCTGGCTTCTTACACCTGGTCGCACGCGATTGACGACTCGACCGACTTGCAGTCCACACTCACTCCGCAAGACAGCTATTACCCTGCCCTGGATCGCTCCAATTCTTTGTTTGATCAGCGCCACCGCTTCGTCTTCAGTGGCGTCTACCAGACGGGCAGGCTTGGCGGAAGCGGATTCGACAGCAAGCTCTTCAGCAATTGGACTTTCGCTCCCATCATCGAAGTCGCATCCGGCCGGCCATTTAACATCATCACGGGAACCGGCGACAATTTTCAGTTGTCTTCCCTTACCGGCCGCCCAAACACTACGGTTGACCCCGCCTGCGGCCCTGTTTACCAGAGCAAGTACTCGCCCAGCGGCACCCTTCAGGAGCCCTGCATTAACGGCTTCGTCGCCACCCAAACCCTTCCTACTCTTTTGCAACTCGATGGCAACCTGGGCCGCAATGCCGGGATACAGCCCTGGACGATCTTCGACGATCTGCGCGTAGCCAAGCGCATCTACTTCGGTGAGCGCTTCAATATGGAACTCATCGCCGATATGTTCAACATCGCCAACCGGTTTAACGTTGCCGCCGTCAGCCCGCTCTGCAGCAGTTCATCCTGCAATGCCGGGCAGCCCACCGCGGCTTATGATCCCCGGCAGTTTCAGTTCGCCCTCAAGTTGAACTGGTAAGGCTCTTGTATCGATCGACTGAGGTATGGATTTCGTGATCTAGATTCCGCCAGACATGGAGTCCAGACTCCGCACTACGGGTTTGGCCGAAGCCCGCAGCCGGAAGCCCGAAGCCCGGGTGTTACACTCTCCCTTCACCCATCCTTGGCGCTTGCCGGAGTTCGTTCCTCCATGTCCCAACCCTATACACCCACCCCGCGGACCCGTGTGGTCCGCGAAGCCCATCGCGCGGTTTACGATCGTGAAGCTGCCTATCGCATTCTCGACGAAGGCTTTCTCTGCCACGTCGGTTTCGTAGTCGACGGCCAGCCCTTCGTGATTCCGACTTCCTACGGACGCAAAGACGCGAACCTCTACATTCATGGCTCCGCCGCCAGCCGCATGCTGCGCCACTTGAAGGAAAGCATTCCCGTATGCATCACCGTGACGTTGCTCGACGGACTCGTGCTCGCCCGCTCTGTCTTCAACCACTCCATGAATTACCGCTCGGTGGTGGTCCTCGGAAAAGCGACTCTGGTGGATGATCCCGAAGAAAAGCTCGAGGCCTTGCGCACCCTCTCCGAGCACATCCTGCCCGGCCGCTGGGCCGACTCCCGCCAACCGAACGCGAGCGAGCTCAAACAGACCTCAGTTCTGCGCTTGCCCATCGAAGAATTCTCCGCCAAGGTTAGAGTCGGCCCGCCCATCGACGATGAGGAGGACTATTCGTTCCCCACTTGGGCTGGAGTTGTTCCGTTGGAGATGGTCGCCGGCATGCCAATTGACGATTCGCGGCTTCTGTCAGGCCAGACCGCGCCGGAATACGCGCGTAATTACACTCGCAGGCGTTGACCGCCGATAGTTGACGGGAGTTGGTACACGCTTGGCGAAAAGGAGTACCGGCGCAACGCCATGCTACGGAATCAGCAGCAGCTTCCCCGTCGTCTTACGCCCTTCCAAATCCCGATGCGCTCGCGGAGCCTCGGCAAGCGGATATGTGTGCTCAATGCGCAACTTAAGCTTTCCAGCTGCAATCATGCCGAACACAGCGCCGGCACGCTCCACCAACTCCTCCCGTGTCGAGGTGTAATGCCCCAGCGTGGGCCGAGTCAAAAACAGCGATCCCTTCTGATTCAGGATCATTGGGTCAAACGGCGGCACCGCCCCACTCGACCCCCCGAACAGCACCATCATTCCGCGCGGCCGTAATATGTTCAGGCCCTTGTCGAATGTAGTCTTGCCCACTGAGTCGTACACCACATCCACGCCTTTGCCGCCGGTCAGCCGTTTGGTATCAGTCTCGAAGTCGGTTTGCGTGTAGAGGATGACCTCATCCGCACCCGCCGCCCGCGCCAGCTTCGCCTTCTCCTCGGTAGAAACGGTGGCGATCACCCTTGCCACGATGTTGTGCGCCATCTGCACCAGCAACAAGCCTACCCCACCAGCAGCTGCATGAATCAGCGCGGTCTCGCCTCGCTTGAGCGGGTAGGTATCGTGTGAAAGATAGTGCGCCGTCATTCCCTGGAGCATGACGGCGGCGGCTTGCTCATCGGTGACGCCATTCGGAATCACTACCAGCCGGTCCGCCGGAACTGCGGCGTACTCCGCATACGCCCCAAGAATGCTGGCCCAGGCCACGCGATCTCCCAGCTTCACTAACTTCACATTCGAGCCAAGGGCGGTCACTACGCCTGCGCCCTCTTGTCCCGGAACCAACGGAAGCGGCGCCTTGTACCGCCCCTCGCGGACGTAGACATCAATAAAGTTCACGCCCGCGGCAGCCAGCTTCACCACCACCTCATTCGCCTTCGGCTGCGGCACCGACAACTCCACAACCTCCATCGCGTCCGGTCCGCCGACCTGCTTCACTTGAATAGCTTTCATGCTTGCCTTGGATTCGTTTCTCAGAAGAAACGATTCCGGATCGAGGCCACTGCTTTCTCAGTTCTCAGTTCTCAGTTCTCAGTTCTCAGTTCTCAGAAAAGCAACGGCCCCCCCCGTGCAGATTGTCAAAATTCTGGGCGAAATAACTTGGGCGAAGCAAACTCTGCGGCAGCATGGGGTTGATTTTACTGAGAACCGAGAACTGGGAACTGAGAACTTGCTCCTCTGCTACACTTGCCATTCCCCTGCAAGGAGCCTTCGTCATGGCTGAAAAGAAGCCTCAGACCTTTGCCAACCACGCCCGCCTTGATCCGCTCTTCCATTTCTTTGTGTTGCCGATCTTCTCGCTTTCCACGCTCGCCTCCGTCGTCGTGTTCTTGCGGCACCCTGGTCTGCACTCGGGATGGTGTTTCGTTCTCCTTACCGCAAGCACGGTCGCCGTCTTCAAAATCAGGCTCTACGCCCTTCGGGTGCAGGACCGCGTGATTCACCTCGAAGAGCGGCTGCGCCTGGCTTTGCTTTTGCCCGAGCCGATGCGCTCGCGCATTCCGGAATTGACCGAAGGCCAACTCATCGCGCTGCGCTTCGCCTCCGATGCGGAAGCCCCCAGACTGGCCGAGCGGGCGCTCGCCGAAAAACTTTCCCGTTCGGACATCAAGAAAGCGATTCAAACCTGGCGTCCTGACTACTGGCGTGTCTGACTCGGCTCCCGGCTGCGACTGCCGTTTTGACCGGTGCCGAAAGTAACCATCGAAGTTCCTTTTCGGCGTTGACCCGAGTCCGACCGCAGGATACGATTTTTGATAGAATTCGGCGGACTTTAGCCCCCGGGGAGCAATCCGCATCTCATAGAGAAATATGCGAGTTGCAAAACTCCAAGTGCGGATCGCGATGCTCGCCGCTCTGGCTCTGTCGGCTTCCTCCTGCCAGACCGCCCAAAAGCCGGCTTCCCTGTTGCCCGCGAAACCTGCCCCGACTTTGACCGCCGTCACGGCCGCGACCCCGGCTCCAGCGCCAAAGCAAACCCAGCCCAATTCCTCACCCGTAACCATTGCAAATCCGCCGCAGGCCCAGACTCAAGCACCCGCGCAAGCCGCCCCGCCGGCCGAGACCAAGCCGGAATCTCCTCCTCCGCCGCCTGCCTCCGACCTTGTAGCTGACCTGATCGCCCGCGTCGAGAAGGACTATCAGGCCGGATTGGACGCCTATCAAGCAGGCCAGACCGACGCCGCCAAACAGGATTTCGACGGTGCACTGAATGCCTTGCTCGAAAGCAACCTGGATATCCGCTCCGACGACCGTCTGGAGAAAGAATTTAACCACGTCGTGGAAGGCATCAACCGCCTCGATCTTGGCAGCTTGGGCTTATCCTCCGACTCCGATACCCAAAAAGCCGAGCCCGCACCCATCGATGAAACCAATGACGTCACCCTTTCCACCGACGCCAAGGTAAAGGCAAAAGCGCAGCTTGAGATCAAGTCAACCCACTCTGACTTGCCGCTCATGATGACCGACCAGGTCGCCGGCTACATCAGTTACTTCTCCAATCGCGGACGCGGCACCTTCGAGCGCGCCTTCGCCCGCTCCGGCCGCTACCACGACATGATGGTCTCGATTCTCAAAGAAGAAGGCGTCCCGCAGGATCTAATTTACCTCGCTCAAGCTGAGTCCGGATTTCATCCCTTGGCGGTTTCACGCGTAGGCGCCCGCGGCATCTGGCAGTTCATGGCCAGTCGCGCCCGTGGCTACGGCCTGCAGCACAACATGTGGGTGGACGATCGTCAGGATCCCGAAAAATCCACTCGCGCCGCCGCCCACCACCTGAAAGATCTCTATGCCCAGTTCGGCGACTGGTATCTCGCCATGGCAGCCTACAACTCCGGCCCCGGCACCGTGCAGGCCGCAGTTCGGCGTACCGGCTATGCCGACTTCTGGGAGCTCTACCACCGCAACGTTCTACCCAAAGAGACCCGCAACTACGTTCCCATCATCCTGGCCGTTACCATCATGACCAAGAATCTGTCGCAGTACGGTTTTGATGACGTCTCCATGGATGAGCCAATCGCCTACGATCCCGTAACCATCAACTATCCCGTGGATTTGCATCTGGTGGCCGAGTGTGTGGACGCGACTCCTGCCCAGCTGCAGGAACTGAATCCCAGCCTGCTAAGGCTGACCACGCCCAGAGAAGGAACCTTCGTGCTCCACCTCCCGCAAGGGACGAAAGATCAGTATCAGACCGCCATCGCCGCCATCCCGCCCGACATGCGCCTCTGGTGGCGCTATCACAAGGTTCAGCCCAGCGACACTCTGGCTTCCCTGGCCCGGACTTATCGCGTAACGGCGAAGTCGATTGTCACCGCGAATCACCTCGATGGCACAGACACAGAACTCGAAGCCGATGCCAAGGTCGTCATCCCAGTCGCGCCCGGCAAGCATCCGCTCAGCGACGCTGCCACCTACGCCCGCCGGATCACCCGTTACCGAGTCCATAAGGGAGACACAGTCGAAACCGTAGCTGAGAATTTCGGGGTTTCCGCTCAGATGGTCCGCCGCTGGAACGGACTGCCCCGCGGCGATAGTCTACGCGGAAGGAAAGTGCTGGCCCTCCACCTTCCGGTCACGCCCAATACCGAGGCATCCTCAATCGCCTCCAAGCCGGCGACGCATCCCCGGAAAACCTCTCAAGTTGCGAGCGCCAAAGTTCCCGCCGAGAACCCAGGGAACGACTCCGAAATCCCTGCCGGCCAGGCCACCGTACTCCATCACACTGTAAAGAGTGGCGAAACCCTCTACTCGATCGCCACCAGTTATAAGACCACCGTCGCCGCCCTCAAGCGCAGCAACGGCAACGTCGCCGTCCTCCGCCCCGGCATGGTCCTGGTAGTCGAGCCCAGCCGGTAGCCGCTTCGGCGCGCACCCTCCATCCCAAAGTCCGGAATCCCCTTCGCACAATTTCCTTCAGTCGCCCCAGAATCTTCTTCCATTCGGCCCCTCCCTGTGATAACAGGATAGGCAGGCTTGGATCGAACCCAGCCCTTGCAGTCTGCAGCAAACGTCGTGCTATAATCGCGCGCCGTTCCAGCATAAGTTCTGGTGGTCTTTTAATTTCCCGTACCCGGCAGCCTTGCGCAGCCGTTCCGCGCCCGGAAGCCAAACAAGATCAGGAGGAGCAATGACGTTCTACGACCCCACACTCTACGGACGTGACGAAGAAGAAGAATTCGGCGACAGCGGCGCTTATAGCGAGTCGCTCGAAGAAGATTTCGAAGAGGAAGAAGAGGAGGAGGAAGAAGCCGGCGTGCCGGAACCGGCGATGAGCGAACCGGTGACGCCCGCTCCGCCACCCCCCGCACCCAAGCCCGCTGCTCCCGCCGGAGGCGGCGGTGGCGGCAGACCTGCCGCGAAGAAGAAAGCCGCAAAGAAAAAGAAGAAGCCAGCAAAGAAGAAGGCAGCGAAGAAGCCG
>Ga0307476_10000172_pt1 | contig 63525 bp, 42 predicted proteins | sample atmos_gasesECM2C_2_FD_203314 | JGI IMG/M metagenome (GOLD analysis project Ga0307476, IMG submission 203314) | Hardwood forest soil microbial communities from Morgan-Monroe State Forest, Indiana, United States - atmos_gasesECM2C_05 | ecosystem: Environmental > Terrestrial > Soil > Temperate... | reverse complement strand
GAAGCGTTTCTTGACTTCTATGATTCCGCCCTCGTAAATGGCGTAAGCCTCGGAGCTGTATTGATTGTTCTGGACGATCAACGGATTCGCGAAACAGGCAGCGGGATTCGCGCAGGGCGACGCGCCTGCCGGAAGTCCCGCAAACTCCGTGTCGAGGAGCGGATCGGCCAGACTCGGGTTCGCCGACGTACCCGTGTTCCAGTTGCGATAAGAAACCGTTTGTCCATTGGCAAGAGTCAGCGTGGTGAACGGCGCCGGCAACAGGTTGGTATCGATTGCGACCGGGATTCTCTGGGTGTGCGAATAGATACCGCTAAGGGAAATTGAAAAACCAGGTCCGATCTCACGTTCGATTCCAAACGAAGCTTGCTGCGCGATCGGAGGACGATAGCCCGGTTGGTTCACGAAGAGAACCTGCAATGGCGAAAGGGGACCGCTATTGGTAACGTCGATGCCCACGCCGCTTGCGCCAAAATTGGCCACAGCGCTCGGTGTGACGCAAGCGGCATTTCCCGGAGTCGGCGTAGTGCACTGAATCAATCCCTCGGCAAAGAGTGTCTGGAAAATCGTTGCCGCCCCCACTGTAGCCGGAAGCCCTGGAGCCAAAGGCGGGATTCCCCCGGCATCCGCATAAATGGAAATTTCCCGGTTGCAAGGGCTAGCGCCGCTCCCGGGAATAAGCGGGATTCCGAACTGCGACATGCCGCAGGTTGCGGTTACGTTCGCTACCTGGCCGGCCCCAGAGGCGTTCTCAACCGCAGACTTATTCTTGTTCACGACCCCCAGGCTCAAGTCGACCTCGGGAATCTGGGCGTCCACGGGTCCGAAGAAGATTCCGTACCCGCCCCGGATGACAGTCTTGTGATTCTTGAAGGGATCCCACGCAAAGGAAACCCGTGGAGCAAAATCTTTCTTATACGTGGTAAGGGGGGCAAACTCGCTGTCCAGCTCGTAACGAAGGCCGTAGTTCACAGTGAAGTTTGGGGTGACCTTCCACGAGTCCTGTGCGTAAATTCCCGTAAGAGGGCGAGCGTAATAGGGATACGTCGGATTTCCAAACCCTTGCTGATAGAACTGAGGTACTCCGAACGACGTCAATTGCAAGGAGGTTAAACTGGGCAGCAAAGGGGTCAGCAGGAAGCCTGCCAGCGACCCAAAAACAAAGCGGCCCGGGAAAAAAGTATGTGATTCAGTGTGATTACCACGGAGCACTTCGTCCACGCCGAACTTAAAAGTGTGATTGCCCCGAATCATTGTGAAATTGTCCGCGAATTCGTAGCGGCGCAGGATGGTGAGGTTAGGTATGAAAATATTCGATCCCAAATTATTGATGAAGCCCGGAATCTGCAGCCCCACCTCTCCCGGTTCATTGGGAATCACCCTGAAGCTCTCGTAATCCCACTGCAGCCGGGCTTCGTTTTGCGTTGCCGAATTGATCTGGCGGTACCAGGTGGCTTGAAAATTGTTGTCATAAGTGTGGATCGAACTTCCCGCCGAAAAAGCCGTCAGAGACTGCACATCCGGCGACTCCTCCAAATCATGTCCATACCGATAGCTCAGAGAGATCTCGTTGTTCCCATCAAAGCGGTGATCGAGACGGCTCGACCCCAGGTACTCCCGCGTCTCGTAGGGAAAGACTCCACCCTGGGTCTCGAACTGATTCAGAAGGAAAGCGCTCAAGGGGCTGGTTGCGGGGTTTAGCGTTAAGGTTCCACTCAAGATCGCTGCACATTCTGCCGCAGGCACGCTGGTGGTTGGATCCGGGGCAGGCAACCCTAGTTGCTGGGCAACGGCTGCGCCAACCGGACCGCTGAGGCAAGGCACGGAACCGGTCCCTGTCAGGGTTGCAAGGACCGCGTCCTGCGCCAGGGTCGGGCGAAAAACGTTCGTATCCGTCAGGATTGGGACGGCATTCTGCGCATCCTGCCGCAAGCCTTCAAACGCAACAAATAGAAACGTCTTATCCTTCTTAATCGGGAAGCCCAGAGTTCCACCAAATTGCTGGCGGCTCAAAGTATCCTTAATTGGTGAACCGAGACTGTCCGGATTCGAGGGATTGAAGGTCTGGCCAGCTTGCAACGCCTGGCTGTACGAAAACGGATTTTGGGCGTCCATCGCATCGTTGCGGAAAAAACCATATAGGCCGCCATGCAAATTGTTGGTGCCGGACTTAGTCACAATATTGATTGAAGCCCCCGTCGCCGCACCCAAGTCCGCACCGTAATTGCTGCGATTGATTTGAAATTCCTGGACGGCATCCTGGCTTACCGTCAGGCGCTCGCCCCCGCTATCGCCCGAGGTTTCGCCACCGTCTACCGTGATACTGTTTCCTCTGCCATTACTGCCGTAGAACGACAGCCCGCTCTGTGGAGTTTGCTTGACTCTAAAATCCTGATCCCCGGCCAGCCGGGTGGAATCGGAGACCCCGGGCGCGAGCAACGTGAACGTAAGATAATCGCGCCGGTCAATGGGCAGGTCGGCGATGTACTGTTGTGAGATTTGGTCCGCCTGGCTGCCTCGTTCCGTTTCCACCACGGGCGGCTGGTCCGTCACCTCCACTACCGTTGCGACCTGGGACGGTTTCAGCTTAAAGTCGGAGATGACCGTCTGCCCGATGGCGACAGTTACTTCTCTTCGAATCTCGGTCGCAAACCCCGCCATTTCTGCGCTGACGTCGTAAGTGGCCGGGGACAGCCCCACGATTCGGAACTGACCCGTATTGTTAGTCACGGCCGTGCGCTTCAGGCCGGTCTGGGTCTCGATCACGTTGACCGTAACTTTGGGCAGAATGGCGCCGGAAGAATCCGTTACTGTCCCGCTGATCTCACCCGACGAGCCGACGCCCTGCGCGTGAGCCACACTGGCCGCCAACAGCAAGCACACAATCGTACATGCGAGTGACTTCATAGGATTCTCCTTACGGAAGTATCTGCACATCGCCGCATCGTTTCTGCGTATTCCTCAACGCGGCGCAACTCCCCAAAGCCCTGCCAGATGCGGGCGCCAACCCTAAAAGCCGTCAATGCTGATCCAGCTGCCTGTTTCGCTGTCGATCAAAAATTCAAATCGCGTCTAGCGAAACCACAGATTGTGAGAGTTAGTATCACATAAGAGTCACTAACGTCAAGAAATGAAACGTCGAAAATTTTCGAGGCGGTATGGGCGCATGTTATCGCGCGCCCCAATAATTCGAAGGCGGCAGGACGTTCGTCGTTCGGAAATGGCGACGGTACGCGGACGAAACTCCGACTTCGTCGGATTCCCACGACCAGCGTTTTAGGGGGTCAGGACGATTCGGCCGGAGACTTCGCCTTTGCGCAACAGATCCAGCGCCTCGTTGGCTTCCGCAAGCGGCCGCTTAACCACATGGCAGCGTATGTTCCCGGTGGCAGCCATGGCCAGTACTTCCCGCATTTCTTGCCGAGTGCCAACGGTTGAGGCATGGATCCGAACTTCTCGTGCTGCCATGAGAATCGGCGGGAAACAGATGTTTTCAGCGGGCAAGCCCACGACGAGCAGCGTACCGGCGGGCCGGACGCAGGAAAAAGCTGTGTCATAAGCTGCCTTCGCGGCGGATGTGACCAGTGACACATGGACTCCACCTTTGCGGCGCAATTGCTTAACCACATCAGTCGTGGCAGCGTTGAGCGCGTCAGCTGCACCAAAGGTTCGGGCGAGTTCCAGCTTCTCGTCGGAAATGTCGATCGCAATCACCTCCGCGCCAAAGGCCCGTCCGAATTGCACTGCAAGATGTCCCAGCCCACCTATGCCGAAAACAGCCAGGCGCTGGCCGGGCACAATCCCGGCGCCCTTCAGGGCGCGATAAACCGTGAGTCCGGCACAAAAAAGCGGGGCCGCGTCGAGCGCCGAAAGAATATCTGGAATCTTCAGCGCATGTGTCGCAGGCGCCTTCACAAACTCGGCGTAGCCACCGTCAACAGTGACACCTGTAATCTTCTGCCGGCTGCACAAGTTTTCGTTTCCTTCGCGGCAAAATTCGCACTCACCGCAGCTCCAGTGAATCCAGGGCACGCCGACGCGATCGCCGATTTGCAAATCGCGCACTGTCGGGCCTTTCTCCACTACGTGACCGGCAATCTCGTGGCCGAGAATCAACGGTTTCTTCACGATTCCCGCCAGCTGTGTCCAATCCCCATCAGCCACATGCAAGTCGGAATGGCAGGCACCACAGGCTTCCACCTGGATCAAAACTTCATTTGCTTCGGGATGAGGGCGTTCCACCTCCTCGATCGAGAGCCGCTGTTTGAAGTCGCGCAGAATGGCAGCTTTCATTGAGTTTCGCCTCGCGGAATTAGGGAAAAAGTAGACGGGGGTCCGGGATACCGATCAAGGCTTAACGCCGCGCAAGAAAAATTCTACGGCGCTGTCCACGCGCTCCGTCAGTTTATGGGGTCCTGTGAGGTCGACGGTCCACTGACGGACCACGGTGTGGTAGAGGGCCTCCATGAATTCCGCAAGATGAACGACCGGGAACGCGCTCGTGATTTCACCGCGTTCCTGACCCTGTGCCAAGATTTCCCGCAGCCGGCTGATCGCAACTCCCTCGAGTCCGCGCACTTCCGGAGAACGGACCGGATCCATCGCACCCGACAGGACGACCGCTTTCCATAGAGGTCGGTCGGCTTCCGCTTCGAGCGCCATGGCGTGATACAGGCGATGCAAGCGCTCGGTGGTATCAGCCTTGGTGGAAAGTTCCGATTTGAGGCGCTCCGCTATGCACTCGAAGCCGCGCTTACCCACATCCCGTAAAACAGCGTCCTTGCTCGGGAAGTAACGGAAGAAAGTCGGCTGGCTGATTTCGAGAATTTTGACGATGTCATCGATGCGAGTTTTCTCGTAGCCCTGTTTGCGGAACAACCGGATGGCAGTCTCGATAATTTGCTGACGAAGTCGCGCCTTTTTGCGCTCCCGAAGTCCGGGAATCTCGTGGACCTGTGCTGGGTGGATCTGCGCTGGCGCATTTCGCTTCGCCAAGTTCCTGTGACTCCGACTTCTTCGAGGGGCGGCGACTTTAACACGAGCCATAGTCGTATATTCTCCTGATCAGGGTGCAGGACATGCTACCGGTTCGTTGCTCAAGACACCGGATCGATTCTAACAATACAAGCTTCGGAGGCTTCGATCGGCTGTTCTCACCAGTCGCGATCCAATGGTCAGTTCAGCGCCGCCGGTGTTCAATGTTTGTGTTCCATGTTGACGTTAGTTACTCATATCTGATATAGACTAACACAATTTGAGAACGTGATTCTCTCGATCGGGACCTGCATGCGATTCGGCTGGTTTGCGAGCTGTGACTTCGCAACATCGGAACATCAGCATCGCGGTCGCAGATTTGCTCGTGTGCCGTCCCAATACTTCGACTACCGGGGAAGATGATGACAACCGTCGCGGCAACGCCTCTTCAGATTAAAGGTGGTGCGTTCCTTATTGAGGATCGCTCGCCCAACGAAATTTTCACCGCCGAAGATCTGAACGAAGAACACCTTGCGATCGCCCGCACCGTCGACGAGTTTTGGGCCAATGACGTGGAACCTCATCTCGATGCGATCCGTCAGCAGACTCCTGGGGTCGCACTCAGCGTGCTTCGCAAAGCGGCCGAACTGGGACTCGCCGCGATACCGATCCCCGAGGAATTCGGCGGCATGGAAATGGACCTGCCATCTGTAATGATCGCGGGTGAGCATCTTGCCCGGGACGCTTCTTACGGGTCCTGGCATTCCTCCCATACCGGGATTGGTACGCTGCCCGTTCTTTTCTTTGGCAACGAAGAACAGAAACGGAGATATCTTCCCAAGCTGGCGAAGGTTGAGCTTTTGGCCGCTTACGCGCTAACCGAACCGCTGGCGGGCTCCGATGCTCTCGCCGTGCGTACCCGGGCGGATCTCAGCGCAGACGGCAAACACTACATCCTCAACGGACAGAAGATGTGGATCACCAACGGAGGCGCAGCCGACCTCTTTACCGTGTTCGCCAAAGTAGGCGGCGAGAAGTTCACGGCGTTCCTGGTGGAGCGCAACTTTCCCGGCGTGACCAGCGGCGCCGAAGAACACAAGATGGGCATCAAGGGCAGCTCGACCACGGCGGTGTATTTTGACAACGTCCGGGTTCCGGTTGAAAACGTGCTTGGCGAAATTGGGCGCGGGCACATCATCGCGTTTAATATCCTGAACATTGGCCGGTTGAAACTCGGCCCTGGTGCAGTGGGTGGAGCAAAAAACGTGCTCGCCATCTGCCTGAAATACGCTAAAGAACGCAGAGCATTCGGATCGGCGATCGCCGAGTTCGGCGCCATCCAGCATAAGCTGGCAGAGATGGCGATTCGCACGTTCGCGGTGGAATCCATGGTGTGGCGTGTGGTGGGCCTCATCGAGAGCCAATTGGCGCAGTCTGTTCATGATCACGGTAAAGGTAAGCACACGGATTCGCAGACCGAGCTCAAAGCCGTTGAAGAGTACGCCGCGGAGTGCTCGATGATTAAGGTGTATGCGTCCGAGATGCTGGATTACGTTGTCGATGAAGGCGTGCAAATCCACGGCGGCTACGGCTACCATCAGGATTACGCGGTGGAACGGGCTTACCGTGATTCGCGAATCAACCGGATCTTCGAAGGTACCAACGAAATCAACCGGCTCCTCATAACGGGAATGCTGCTGAAACGCGCCGCCCGTGGGCAATTGGGGCTTATCCCCGCTGTGCAGGCCGTGATCGGCGTGCCTGGCGATGGCGCAACGGTCTCCGCGAGCATCGACAAAGATGATAAAGATGAAGACGCGCGGCTGGTGCAGAGTGCGAAGAAGATTGCGCTGTTCACGATCGGGATTGCCTATCAAAAATACGGGGCCGAGTTGGAAAAACAGCAGGAGATCGTGATGAACATTTCCGACATCATCATGGAAGTTTTCGCGATGGAGTCGAGCTTGCTTCGAAGTCGCAAGCTTGCGGCCTCGGGCAAAGGGACCAATGCCGCCGACATGTGCGCCGTGTTTTTGCGCGAGGCCATGAATCGTGCAGAAGTCTCAGCCCGAAATGTTATCGGCGCCTGCTCGGCTGGCCACGCCTTGCAGGAGAATATGGCGACTCTACGCGGCTTTGCCAACTACGATCCGCTCGATGGGGTTGCACTGCGGCGCAATATTGCCGGCCGACTTCTGGCCGCCGCGCGCTACACCGTATGACAGTGACTCGTCCTCCGCTATGACTTCTGCGACCCCGGTAAACCGCCAATGGCGGCTCAAATCGCGGCCTACGGGGCTGATTAAAGCTGACAACTTCGAGCTTGTGTCCCAACCCATCCCGGTGCCTGAGCAGGGCAAACTGCTGATTCGCAGCGTGTATCTCTCGCTCGATCCGGCGATGCGGGGCTGGCTGATTGACCGTCCGTCCTACGTTCCGCCGGTGCAGATTGGCGAAATCATGCGGGGCTTGGCGATCGGAATCGTGGAGAAATCAAATCATCCAAAATTTGCCGCCGGTGACCGAGTCCAAGGGATGTTCGGCTGGCAAGAGTATCTGCTTTCCAATGGTGAAGCTGTGACAAAGTTGCCGGAGAGCGGACTTCCATTTTCGGCTTACCTCGGACTGTTTGGACTGGCTGGATTAACCGCCTACGGTGGACTTTTGGAAGTGGGACAGCCCAAGACCGGCGAAACTCTCCTGATTTCCGGCGCCGCAGGTTCGGTCGGATCACTCGTCGGCCAGATCGGCAAGATCAAGGGACTTCGTGTAGTCGGTATCGCTGGTACCGACGAGAAGTGCAATTGGCTGCGAGAGGAACTCGCTTTCGACGCTGCCGTGAACTACAAAGCCGACGACTACAAGGAACTGCTGAAGGCTGCGTGTCCGAATGGAGTGGATATTTATTTCGAGAACGTCGGTGGAGAAATCCTGGAAAGCGCGCTCTACCTCATGAACACTTTTGGTCGCGTAGTGGTTTGCGGCCTGATCTCGCAATATAACGCGACGGCACCGGTTTCGGGCCCTTCCAACTTTGCGCTGGTGATCAGCAAGCGACTCAAGATCCAAGGTTTCCTCGCAACTGATTACTCTTCGAAAGTAAAGGAAATGGTGAGTAACTTCACGCAGTGGCACAGCTCAGGCCAGCTAAAGTATCGGGTGGATATCGTCCGCGGTTTCGAGTCTGCACCAACGGCGATCAACAAACTATTCGACGGTTCCAATAAGGGCAAACTAATAGTCGAACTCTCAGACCCTCCCATCGCTCGTTAGCGCTCAGGGTAAGAACCATCCGCAGCCGTACGCGGGTGCTTTTTTCCGATCCGGCCCAAATCGTCCACCATAAGCAAAGGTACAGAGGCGTTCTCCTCATCCAAATCAGGAAATTTCACATTTAGTAATATTCGGCGTTACTATTACCTGCTTGCGACGCCCAAAATCACCTAAATCAGGACGCCTTGCCGGTCCGGGGAATGTACGGTTTCTGACTGTTGGGCAGACGGCGCGAATTCTGGGAATCAGTTCCTCGACATTGCGTCTCTGGGAAGGCGTGGGTCTTGTGACTCCAGCGCGAAGTGCTGGTAGTTACCGCCTATATACTCCAGAGCTGCTCGACGTTCTGAAACGCATCAAGTACCTGCGCGACGTTAAGAAATTAAATGTCCCAGGGATAAAGGAAGCCCTGGGAACGGATCTACGTTTTAACCAAACGACGCATCTTGCCAAGCCCACCCCGGATCTAGGTGACAAGCTGCGTCGGCTCCGAAAGAAAAGAGGGCTAACCGTGACGAACGCGGCTCGGCAGGCTCACATTTCCGCGGGCTTCCTCAGCGCCATCGAACTCTCCCGTGCCAATCCTTCCGTAGCCACAATTTACCGATTGGCAGCAGCCTATGGCACCACGGTATTAGAACTCTATGATTTACCGGCGCAGTCAAATCGTGTGATTCGGCCACGCAATCGCAAAAGTCTGGAAACGAAATCCGGCGTCCGCATGGAACTGCTTTCGACAGGAACGAAGATGCTCGAATCGATGCTGATTCGAGTTCCACCCGGAACTGGAAGCGACGGGGCATATATGCACCAGGGCGAGGACTTTCTTTACATGCTAGAAGGCACGTTGGAAGTCTGGCTTGATGAGGTGGAATGTCACCTGCTGGAGCAGGGTGACAGTTTTTGGTTCGAGAGTAACCGCGGTCATCGCTGGTTTAACCCGACCAATAAGCAAGCGGCTGTTCTCTGGGTAAATACTCCGCCAACATTCTGAGCTCGTCTCCGCCAGCAACTTAGAAACCGAACCGCAATGAGAACTGTTGAACCCGTTCGACCGTTAGTGTCGCGCGGTAGAGACCGAAGGAGCCGTCGTCGGAACCGTTGTCAAGCGAAGTGTTCGTATTCGTATCGAAGCGCACAGAGTTCGTCATGTTGAAGACTTCCCAGGCAAACTTCAAGTTCATTCGCTCTCCGACTTTCCAGCTTTTCGCCAAACCCATGTCAATCCCGAAGTAGCCTGGGCCGCGGAAGTTGTTGCGGCTTCCGGCTTCCCCTGGATAGGGGAAGCGCATCGGAGTCAGCGCAGCTGGAACGTCGGGTGTTATTTGTACTCCAGCCACCACGGCGCTTGGATTGGGAAAGGCATAGGGGGCTCCGCCGATCATGAATACGCCCGAGCTGACCGGGCCGGTTTGCACCATGTTGCTTTCGAAAAGGAAGTTTTGAGTGAAACCCCGTGAATCGATGGCGCTAAACGGAAACCCACTAGTCCAGCGAGTCAAGCCGGAAAGCTGCCAGTCTCCGATAATCGCGTCAAGCCAAGTTCCCGAGCCGCCCGCGAACCTCTTCCCTTTCCCGAAGGGCACTTCGTAAACCCAGTCCGCGGTGATCACGTGGCGCAAATCGAAGTCCGACGGGGCGCGATTCAATCCCGGGTTCCAGGGATTCGCGATGTAGCTGAGGACTGTGCTGACGCCCTGGCCGACCGGAGTAACAGTTGACGTCGTACCCTGGGAATTCGTGCGTTCGGCGTCCGAACCCAAATCGAGAGACTTTGAGTAGGTATAGCTGAAGTCGACCTGAAGGCCATGACTCATAGGATGACGCAACACAAGTTGGCCGGCATTGTAACTGCTGGTGCCGAGAGACGACCAAGCGAAAAGAGAGGAGAACTGAGGGTCCCAGTAGGGTACAGGTGTCCCAAGACCACCCAGCGAGGTAGGACAGGCGGGCGTTACCCCGCCATTTGCCAGGCTGCTGCAGATCAAGCCCAGGCGAAACGGCGCCCCCACTTCCCTTCCCGGACGGTTGGCCCAACTGAATCCAGAACCGATGCTGTTGGTGGCAGAGCCGCCCGTGTAGATATTCTGGGTTGCGCTAAACCCGCCTGCCGCCGCAGTCGGAAACAGATTCTCAAAGTAAGCAATCGGAGAGATAGAAGCGCTCGGATCTTCACCGTTCGCCAGCGCAAATTTTGACATCAAAGTTGCCGCGGTGTAGTAATCCATGCCCGACTTTGGATCCACAAGATCGGTAGCAGCGGCCAGGTCACGCTGCTGCAGGAGGTGCCGGCCAAACCGTCCCACGTAGTCAGCTTCGACCGTCCATCCTTTATCTATCTGCCTCTGGACGGAGAAATCCGCACCCATGGAGTAAGGTGTCTTGATTTGGCCGTCGATTCCATTCGAGTTGAAGGTAAATCCGGTCGTGTTGGGATTGTCAGGCGGGAACAAAGGGTAGGTAACCGTTTGTTGTGGAGCGCCGCCGGGCAATGCCGGCACGATGGTTCTCCCGGTATAACGTGGCGCATCGTCGGGGGTGAAGATGTTCGACGGGGCGGCCTGAGTGCTGGTCAAGCCGAACGAGCCGAACTGGCTGAAACCGTCAACGATCCCTTGGCCAAAATGGTCGTAGTAGATGCCCAAGCCGGCACGAATCGAGGTTTTGGGATTAGGAGAGTAAGCGACTGCGAAGCGCGGAGCGAAATTTAGCTTGTTCATATTCCAGTACGCATTGCCTCCCCGGCTCTGTCCGGAAGGAGCAAAGGCGAATTCTGGTTGATTCCCCAATCCTTGGGCGGCTGCAATCGCGCGATTCACGAACCATTGGTGCAAATCTATGGTGGGGGCAACCTGCTGCCCATGCACTTCATACGGAGTCTGCAAAAGGGTATGCCGCAAACCTGCCGTGACCGTCAGATTGGGCTTTACACGCCAGGAATCCTGCACGTACCATTCGAATTCGTTGGCTTTGAAATCACGAGGGATCGTCGCACCGGTATTCAATAGTGAAGCGGTGGTTGAGTTCGTCACCTGGTAATTGTTGTGGACGTTAATGGTGCTCAACAAACCTGCGATGGAGGTAATTGCGTTGTCGTAACTGGTGGAAAAGGAGCCAGACACAGCCGGGAAACCAAACGCGCCGGGATCAAAGCTCTGGCCGGTTCCCGCAATGGCAGCCTGGCTGATGTTGGCGGCCCCCGTCGAAGCTGAGCCGAACGATACGTTATTCGAAGCTGTGTTGTTGTGGATCAAACGGAAGTTTGCCCCAAACTGCAGCGTGTGTTTGCCCTTGACCCAGGTAAAGTCATCAATAAAGTTGTGCACGGGGACGTCAAGGATAGTGGTGTTGTTTTCGGCGGTTAGGGGGCTGAGGCCGGCAAAATCGGAGAAAGAATTGTTCCCCGCGCCCACATTGTTCAATGCCTGGCGGATATAGCCATAGCGGAAGTTATTAATCAGGGTGCTGCTGATGGTCCAAGTGTGCCCGATGGCAATTCCCTTCGCGGTGTCGACGACGGACGCACTAGGGGGATTGCCGGGAAACTCGGGTGCTGAAGAACTTCTGTCGCCCTGCAGGTTGCCGCGCACAAACAGATGTTGATGATCATTCAGTTGATAGTCGAACTTAGCGATGTATGTATTGAGCCGGGCTGGGTCGGGCGCGGACCAACTGAAACCGCCAGTATTTAGTCCGTCTCCTCCGGGACTATTGGGGCCAGGGTAGGCGCTAAACGTGGCGAGCGCGTTCGGATCGTCACCAGCTCCCCAAGGACAAGTAGTCGTACAATGCGGGTCCATGCTGGCGATCTGTGCCGGAGTCAGCGTCTGAACCCCACTTGCTGGGCATCCCGTACTCCCGGCGCAGTTATAGCTGACATTACCAGCCACGAATGAAGCGGTCGGCACAGTCAGGCTCTGTTGCTGGTTTTCCTGTGTCTTCTGGCCTTCGTAGTTTATAAAAAAGAAAATCTTGTCCTTTTTGATGGGTCCTCCGATGGTCCCCCCAAATGTATTGCGAATCAACTGGCCCGGCTTATTCGGCAGTCCTGCCGCAATCTCGGCCGCCTTATTGAACCAGTTGTTGGCATGCCCGAAATTAGAGCGGTTGTATTCATAGAGGCTGCCGTGAACAGTGTTGGTCCCGCTCTTGGTGACAAGCGTGACTTGGGCACCCGAAGAACGGCCACTGTCTGCGTTGGAGTTGGTCGTGCTGACACGAAACTCTTCCACGGAATCCAGCGTCGATCGCAGCGCGCCAGTGAACGCGTAACCCTGCCTCTGGTCGTTGTCGTCTACTCCGTCAAGAGTGATATTGCCCTGGTCGGAGCGAGCGCCATTCACCGCGCCGCTTCTGCTGTCTTCGTCAGGATTGGTCACGCGAGAATTCAAGTACACGACGCCAGGCTGCAAGCTCAACAAGTCCGGCACGTTACGCCCTTCGATGGGGAGGGCCACGATCGTGGAATTGCTTACAGCATTGCCAATGGTCGCATCGGTGGTATTGAGGGTCTGTGCGACATCACTTACCTCGATGGTCTCGGTTATGGTCTGCACTGAGAGTGCAAAATTTATCGTAGCCGGCTGGCTAACAAGCAGTTCGGCAGATTTTGCCTGGTTGCCGAATCCGGCTTTGGTCACCGTAATCGTGTACTTGCCCGGCGGAATCTGCGGAAACTCGTAGGCGCCACTCTGATCTGTGCTCTGGATAGCGTGGAAGCCAGTGGTTGGTTCCTCAAGCCTCACCTCCGCGCCCGCAAGTATGGCTCCCGAGGAATCGGTCACCGCGCCACGCAATGAGGTGAGACCCGTCTGTGACCACACCAAAAGCGGACACGCCAAGCAACCCAACAAGAAAGCAAAATGTTTCCACGGCGCCATGAGCGGTCTCCTAAGCAATCGCGAAGAATGCCTAAGAACCTGTTGCCATCTTGACGCACTGCGCGGCAGGCAGCAGACAAGAACTTTGGGCTAGAGGGGGAACACAAACCCTACTATAGATTGGGAACGTTAGAGAACGTAGATCTCCACTGTCAAGCCGAAAATTGCGTTGGCTTTGATCATGGAAATCGATTGAGACTTTCTCCCTCCAAGGCGGAACGCAATAGTTCTTGCGATTAGCCGCGTAGCAGCTCGTTCACGGCCCGGTACGCCTGATCGATCGCCGCGTCGGTGTAGGCTGTTGCCGCGGAATCGGTGTTCGCAATGGTGATCCTTCCGAAGGGTTTGCGGCCAATCACGTTGGGGCGTTTGTCTTCGCGCCAGTCGGGATCGAATAGCGGGTTGTACTCATAACCATAGCCGTGCGGCCATCGATTCACAGTGATGGCCTCAATGTCGCGTGCCGGTTCGAAGCCTCCGGCGCTTAGAGTCCGGGCAAGCTGGTCACGGATTTTCCGCTCGAACGTCTCGAAAGTTGTGGTCAGCAGTTCGTATCTACCGATTTTGTGCTGCTCCCGCGCCGGCAAACCAGGCTTGCAGGGAGCTCGACTGAGATGCAACAAGATTGGCTCTTCGGGGCTCGTGGGACTTCGATACACACCCATGTTGACTGCGGAGTTGAGGCTAACGTCGGACCAGTAGGAACCCGGCGAAGAGATGCGCTGAATGCCTAGCTTTTGGAATGACGTCCAGTTCCGAATGCCGACGCTGGTGTAAACCAACGGCACTTTTACCAGGTAATGCAAGGCTTCCTTTTGTGCTTCGGGAAGCTCCGGGCACAAATAAGGAATCATCATGTTCCAGCACGCCAGGACGCACCCCTTGGCCCGCACTTTAAAAACCTGCTTGCCGCTCGCATAGAGAACCTCGACTTCTTGAGCGGTAGAAGGCGCTCCGACATTGCGTGCGCCGACCACCGTGCTGTTCAGGCGGAGTCTCAATGGAGCATTCTCTCGGTCCAGGTGGCTGTAGTCGACTTCGGTGGCGACCACATCTTCCGCCGAATGGCCCGGCACAGCTTCCGGAATCAGTGCCCTCACAAGTAATCGAGCAATCGAAGCGTTCCCGTCAGGAAAGTGAAAACGATACGAACCTCCGCTGGCGTAACCAGCCGCTGAATAACTCATGTGCGGCGCGGCACCGGGCTCTAGACCCATGCCCTGAAATCCGGGGAAGCCGAGAGCCCAGCAGTCCAAGGCAGGCTCGGCGTCAATGCCGACTCCCCATTCTCCCTCCGTGCGCCGCTGGTAAAACGGAATCACTCCGGGGTCCACCTTCACTAGGTTGAGCAAGAAATCCTTATAGCTCATCTTCGAAAGTGTTGCCTTCTTCTCTGCCGAAGAGAGACCCGGCAGATAGTCGACTTTAGCTTCCTGTACGCGCACAATGTCGCGCCGGACTTCAGGGGAGAGCGGCGTCTTGTTCATGAAGTTCGTCCAGCTGTGTGCTTTCGCTGCTTGGCTTTCAGTCGCTTCATCGTCCCAGCCACGTCCAGGAGTGCCCACCACTAGCCGATCTTCGCCAAATGTCTCTTTATCGAAGAAGACAGCAGAATCGAGACCGAGAGATCGATAGAGCTTACGGTCTGTGTATTTCGCTTCGAATTGTGGAGGATCAATGCCGAGCTTCTTCAGTAAGCCATCAGCCTCTGGACTGTACTTCGTGGGGCTGTCGATGAGAAGAGTTCCACCGTTCAAGAGCTGCAGCCGGCCGCCCAGATGAAATTCGTTTCGCTTAGCGTGGCCTCCGAAGTCGTCGTGGTTCTCAAGAATGAGAATGCGAGCTGACTTCCCTGCTTTCTCACGAAAGAAATAAGCGGCGGCCAACCCGCTGATTCCTCCTCCGACAATCACCAGATCATAGGTTTCACCGCTCTCCACGGGCTTGCCCGCGCTCTCCCAAAAAGTGCCGTCGCGCAAGCTGTGAGCGATCTCGAACGAACCGGGATGACTGCCGCGCAAGCCTGTCTTGACTGGTGGATCGTATCCGGGTTCGTTCTGCAGCTCCAGGGGATTGACTACTCCGAACGGAGCACTCGGTAGCATGGCGGCTCCGATCACCAGAGCAGCGCCGTTCATGAAATCCCGGCGCGTGATCGGCCGATCCATGCCTAAGTAGCGGTCATCGAAATCAGACATTTCTTGCTCTCCCGAAACACAGAGCGGGATCACTTCTTCTTGGGCGCAGGCGAATAGTGCAGATGTACGACCTTCCAGACTCCATCCCGCTTGAACCAGACGTCGGACTCGTGAAAGTCTTCATCGCTGACCTGGCCCTTCGGCGATCGAGTGCTGACATGTAAGAGGTAGCTTGCAACCACGGTATCTCCAGCGGGACCGACCTGTAGGTGCATGTCGGAAATCTGATCCGATTCGACCTTGCCCCCACTGCGGATAAATTGCGTCCACTCCTTTTTATATTGCGGCAGATCAGTTCGCCCCTCGGGAAGCCATTGAGTGAAATCGTCGGCGTAGTAGGCGAAGTATGTCGGAAGGTCGTTGGCAGCGTAGGCCGCGTTCATCTTATCTTCCAGAGCAAGGATTTCTTTTTCGGTTTCAGATTTTTGCGCGATGCCCGGACTGACCAAGGCGAAGGTCACCAACAACATCAAAACTGCAAGAACACTTCGGTCGACCATTAATTCCTCCCTGCGTAGTGACTCCTTTATCTTGATAACAACTCCCGTACGGCCCTGTAACCTTGATCGATCGCCTGATCGGTGTAGGCGGCTGCAGCAGCATCGGAATTCGCAATCGTGATGCGTCCAAAGGGTCGGCGTGCAATGTCACACGGTCGCTTACCCTCGGGCCAATCTGGATCCCATAGCGGGTTGTATTCGTACGCATATCCATGGGGCCAGCGGTTGACAGTAATCGCCTCTATGTCGCGGGCAGGATCAAAACCGCCGCTACCCAACACGCGGACAAATTGGTCGCGAATGTTTCGCTCAAATGTCTCGAATGACGTAGCGAGCAGATCGTAATGGCCAGCACGTTGCTGCTCCCTCGCGGAAAGACCCGGCTGACACGGAGTGCGGAGCATGTGCACCAGGATCGGCTCCTCGGGAGACTGAGAGGGCTTATAGTCGCCGATGCTCGGCCCCTGATCGAGATTCATAGAGCTGTGGTACATTCCGGGGCAGGAAACACCTCTGACTCCGAGCTTCTGAAAAGCGGCCCAGTTGCGCAATCCCACAATCGTGTAAACCAGGGGAACCTTCACACCGTAGTGCAAAGCTTCTTTCTGCTCGGCAGGTAAGTCTGGACACAAGAACGGGATGACCATATTCCAGCAAGCCAGCACTGCTGCTTTGCCACATACGCTGTACGCTTTTTGGTCGCGGCCATACACCACCTCGACTTGTTTAGCGGAAGCAGAGTCTCCCAAATGCCGTGCCAACACCGCGGTGCTGTTCAGGCGTATGCGGACGGGAGAATCTCCATGATCCAGGCGGCCGTAGTCCATCTTGGCCGTAACAATATCCTCCGCCGAGTTCCCAGGAGCCGAGCCGGGCACTAACGACCGCACTAACATGCGCGCGATCGATGCGTTGCCGTCTGGAAAGTGAAAGTGAAATTCCTCTTGTGGCGTTACTTCTCCCAGCGCGGTGAAGGTCAAGCCTTTTGAAGGCACACGATCGAGACCCATGCCTTGAAACCCAGGAAAGTGGATGGCCCAGCAATCCAGCGCCGGAACCGCATCGATGCCGATCCCGTACAGCCCATGGGTACGAGTCTGGTAAAAAGGAATAACATCCGGGTGAGCCTTCACCACATTGAGCAGAAAATCTTTGTAGCTCATTTTGGAAAGCCGGGTTTTTTTTTCCTCCTGATTTACTCCTTCCATATAGTCAACTTTGGCTTCTTGAATGCGGACAATGTCCTGTTGCGCCTGAGCCGACATCGGAGTTCGCGCGAGAAATTCCGCCCATTTTGCTGACGCGCTCTGTCGACCATAGCCTCCAGGCGCGTTCGTGACCAATCGCTCGGTCCCAAACGTTTCTTTGTCGAAGAAGTAGCCAAATCCAAGACCGCTGGACCCGCGATTGTCCGCATACTTCTTTTGGAGTGCCGGGGGGTCGATGCCGAGCTCGGCCAGTAGTCCGCGTGCTTCTTTGCTGTAAGGGAAGGGAGACTCAATAGCGACGGTCCCACCGTTAGTCAACAGCATGCGCCCATTTAAATGAAACTCGTTCCGCTTGGCGTGTCCGCCGAAATCATCATGATTGTCCAGAATGAGAATACGAGCGGAAGGTCCAGACTGCTTGCGATAAAAATATGCGGCGGCCAAGCCGCTGATGCCGCCACCCACGACCACCAGATCGTATTCCTCGCCCGTCTCCACCGGCTTGCCTGCGATTTGCCAGAACGTGCCGTCACGCAAAGCGTGGGCGACTTCGAAAGCGCCGGGGTGACTGCCCCGCATTCCGGTGAGCGCTGGAGGATAGTAACCGGAGCGGTCCTGCGGGGAGGGCGCCGGCATTTGTCCCGCAAGCAGACCGCCAAGCCATGGACTGACAATCGTGCCCCCCACTCCCACTGCAATGCCGTTCAAGAAATCCCGACGTGTGATATTGCGATGCATGCCAAGCTCGCAGTCACGAGATCGACGAGCGTTTTCGTTGTCGAAATTAGACATTTCTAAGCACCTCTCACTTGTTCCTGAACCGCCCGGTAGGCCTGGTCTATGGCCGCGTTGGTATAAGCGCTGGCCGCGGCGTCGGAGTTTGCGATGGAGATTCGTCCAAACTGCTTACGACCAATCACGCAAGGACGCTCGTCTCGCGCCCAATGAGGATCGAATAGAGAATCGTATTCGTAGGCGTATCCATGCGCCCACCGGTTCACGGTTATCGCGGCAATATCGCGGGCGGAATCGAATCCGGCCGGCACGAGCATGCGATTCAACTGTTCGCGGATATTGCGTTCAAATTCGGAGAAGGGCGTACCGATCAGTTCGTACCTGCCGACGCGGTATTGCTCACGGCGTGGCATGCCGGGCTTACATGGAGTTCGCAACATGAAAAGCACCATGGGCTCTTCAGGTTTGCTGGGAAATTGGTACCCCCCAAGACTCACCGGGAAGTCGAGCATGGTGAAAGTGTGATAGCTTCCCGGCGAAAGAATCTGTCGTATACCCAATTTGTGTAACGCCGACCAATTGCGAATGGCGACATGCGTATAGATGAACGGTTCCTTAACGCCATAGTGCAAAGCTTCCTTTTGCTTCTCGGGAAGCTCCGGGCAGAGATAAGGAACCATCGTGTTGTAACAAGCGAGAATGCAGCACTTCGCCGTTACCTTCGCCAGCTTTCCCGACTGCACGTATGAAACTTCTACTTGCCTCGCGGATTCTGGCGCTCCGCTGTTCTGGGCGCGAACCGCGGTTGAGTTAAGACGAAGTCGGACCAGGGATGCCGAGTCGTCGAGCTTGTTGTAGTTGACAGAGGCGGTCACAACATCCTCCATGCTGTGACCTGGGACTGCTGCAGGAATCAGACTTCGGACCAGCAGGCGGGCGATGGACGCATTCCCGTCGGGAAAATGAAAGATGTAGGGCTCTTCTTTTTCTTCGTCTCGACCTAGACCCAGCCCTTCAAACCCGGCGTATTGATATGCCCCGTAGTCATCAGGATTTCGATAGCAAGCAAGGGCTGACACGGCATCAATTCCTACCGCAAACAAGTCGTTGGTGTAGCTTTGGAAAAATGGCAGAACAGCTGGGTCCGCCTTACAGATTTCAGTCAAGAATCCCGCGTAGCTGATCTTTGCCAGACGCGCGACCTTTTCTTCCTTTGAAAGTCCAGCGAGGTAGTCTTTCTTCTCGTCATAGAGGCGGGCGATCTCGTGCTGCAAGTTTTCGGGTAAAGGACTCTTCTTGAGAAACTCGGGCCAGGGAGTCGATCCCATTCCAGTCACTAGGCGATCCCCACCAAAGGTCTCCTTGTCAAAGAAGCAGGCGGTGCCGAGATGCGAATACAACTTCTGGTCGTAGGCTTTGTAAAAGATCTTTGTTTCAATCCCCAAGCCCCTAAGAACTTCCTTCGCCACCTCGCTGTATTCTGAAGGGCTCTCAATGGACTGAGTTCCACCGTTGCTCAGCAGCAGGCGTCCAGCGACGTGGAATTCGTTGCGGCGGGCGTGGCCGCCAAAATCATCGTTGTTATCAAGGATGAGGATGCGCGACTTCGCGCCGGCCTGCTCGCGGTAGAAGTAAGCTGCGGCAAGCCCGCTGATGCCGCCTCCGACGACGACTAAGTCATAGGTTTCGTGTGTGTCGATTGGGCTACCGGCGGTTTCCCAGTAGGTCCCGTCACGCAGTGAATGGGCGACATCGAATGAGCCCGGGGCGCTGCCTCTCATGCCGGTCAACGCGGGCGGATACGCCACCAAGGGGTCAGTCGCCTGGGAGTCATTTTGGAGAGCGGAAGCCGGGCCGGGCAGGCCAGAGTAGCCTAAAACTCCGATGCCGACGGCAACGCCGTTGAGGAAGTCGCGGCGCGTAATGCGGCGATTCATCCCCAACTGCCGGTCACGTTTCTCATCGCTCATTGCATCAAGTTGACAAGCATTCAGGATTTCCCCAAGCCGGCGCGTTACGTTGTCAAAGTCACTAATGTGCCGCGATCGGTTCCGGCTCAGCCGAACCATCGGCCCGCGGGTCAGACGCAGCAAAATTCGTGCCGGTTGCGGAATTGTGAAGCACTGCCTGTCCCCGCCCCATCACTGCGGAATAATCTTTTCGCAACACCAGGTCGTGGCCCTTTTGTCGCAATTGACTCTGCACCTCTGGCGACACCCGCGACTCCAGGACAATGGTGCACTTAATTGACTCTCCGGTGTCGCGGATGGTGAAGCGGGGCGCCGAGAGAGCTGCCTGAAGGTTCCAGCCATAGTCCGCGACATTGGAGACGAATTGGGCATGGGCAAGCGGCTGATTGGAACCGCCCATGATTCCGAATCCGATGTGTTCGTCGCCTCGTTCCATAAACGCGGGAATAATCGTGTGGAAGGGGCGCTTATGCGGGGCGAGCGCATCCGGGTGCGTGGGATCGAGCACGAATAATCCTCCGCGATCCTGAAGCAGAAAACCCATGCCTTTGACCGCGACGCCAGAACCGAAGTAGTCGTACACGCTCTGGATCATCGAAGCGATGTTGCCATCTTTGTCGACGACCGCCAGATAGGTCGTGTCGCTCTTCGCTGGCGTGCCACTAGCTGCGGCACAATTCGCTTTCTGCGGATCGATCAGGGAGGCGCGCTGTTGTGCATACTCTTTTGAAAGCAGGCCTCGCACCGGAATGCTTGCGAAACGAGGGTCACCGTTGTAGCGGTACAAATCGGTGTAGGCAAGCTTCATCGCCTCAATCTTCTTGTGCAGTTCTACGGTTCCTTGTGGGCCCTGCTTGTCGGGCTGCAACGTGCCCATGATATTCAACATTTCTAACGCAGCCATTCCTTGCCCATTCGGAGGAAGTTCGTAGACTCTCCACCCGCGGTAGTCGATCGAGATTGGATCAACCCACTCCGAAGAAAACTCGGCCAAGTCGCCCAGTTGCATGGTCCCGCCCAGAGAGTCCGATGTCTTGAGGATTGCTTTCGCAATTTCACCTTCGTAGAACTCACGAGGTCCCTTATCTGCCAGGAGTCGCAGGGCCTTCGCCAGATCGGGATTGGAGAACTTTTCGCCCAGGGCAGGCGGCTTGCCATTGGGAAGAAAGACTCGCTCCGATTCCTCCGTTTGTTTCAATCTTTTTCGGCCGATACGCCAGAAATCGTCAATGATTTCAGGGACAAAATAGCCGTTCTCGGCATAGTAAATCGCCGGTGTAAACAGGACCTTCCAAGGCAATTTTCCAAAACGCTGATGAGCCTTCGCCCAACCATCCACGGCCCCCGGCACGGTGACACTGTGGATTCCATCTTCAGGCATGGACGTAACGCCCTGCTTCTTCAGGAAGTCTATGGTGAGGCCTTGTGGAGCCCACCCACTAGCGTTTAACCCGTACAGCTTGCCGCTCTTCGCATCCCAGTAGAGAAGGAAAAGATCGCCACCGATGCCGTTCATCATGGGCTCGGTCACCCCAAGCACGGCATTCGCAGCGATTGCTGCGTCGATCGCCGAACCACCCTGGGAAAGAATTTGCGACCCCGCCTGCGAGGCCAGCACGTGGCTCGTTGCGACAATCCCGTGGTCAGTGATGACCATCGATCGGCCGTAGTCACGATCTTGGGCCAAGACTGGGCTCAACCAGAAGCACGATAACGTAACCACGAAAATCAAGCGGTGCATTGAACGTCCCCGGCTTTCTGTCCAAAAAAAATCCTGCCCGTAGCAAGATCACGCAGATTACTAGAAGTCCGCAAGGTTAGAAAAACTCGGACGACCTGTCAAGGAGAATGGGAACGCCATTCTCAATGCAGGAACGCTTGCCGTCAATGCAGGTCAATCGGACGCATCACTGTCATTGCAAGAAATCAGGTCGCGGCGACAGAAGGCCGCAACAATCTAAAAAACGCTTGGACATCATGGGAATTTTCTGCTTGACACTGAACGTCGTGCTTTTCTAACCTTCCGAAATTCTCATAAGGTTCGGCTAAATCTGCAAAGGATAGTTTGGAGTCAGAGGCGCACAAGGAGCAGGGCCCTCCCATGACGTGCGGAATCTTTTGTAGCGATGCTGTCCTTCCTTTCGATGAGCGGCTCCTGCGTCGTCCCCACATCGCATCTTCAAATCTCCGGGCAGCGGTTTTTGCAATGTGGACTGGCATAAAAAATTCGGTTTTCGGTGGAGGACATTGTATGGAACTTCGCACCTGCAAGCGTCTTTTTCACTCACCCTGTGCACGGCGGGCGGCAATCGCTATGTCTCTCGCCGTAGTGCTTACTGCTCTTGCCTCCGCACAAAACACGAACGGTAGAGTCATTGGCATCGTCACCGATCCTCAGGGGGCGGCAGTTCCTGGCGCCAAAGTGATCGTCACCAACGTGGGCACGAATGTGAGTTGGAATACCGTTACTGATGACAAGGGGAACTACCAGGTGCTCGATGTTCCCATCGGGCAGTATTCCGTCACCGTCGAGAATAGAGGCTTCTCCAAATCCCGGACCGAACCGCAAGAACTCACCATCAATCAGGCGCTACGCATCGACATTCATATGAGAGTGGGAAGCGTGAATGAAGTCGTCGACGTTCAATCCCAGGCTGCCCAAGTCGAAACCGTGAACCCCACGATCGGCGGAACCGTCACCGGTAAGCCCATCCAGGATCTTCCTCTGAACGGACGCAATACTCTAGACCTCGCCTTGACGCAACCAGGTGTCATTCCCATTGCCGACGACATTGGCACATACGGTACGAGCAATGGTGGGTCCACCGAGACGGGGCTGGGAGGAATCAGCATAGCCGGAGGCCGTGGGGACGCCGTAACTTACCTGCTCGATGGCGGCATGAACAATCGAACCACAAGTAACCAGGTCGTTTTCAATCCCAATCCCGAGGCCGTGGAAGAATTCAAACTTCTCGAGAACAACTACACCGCCGAATATGGCCGAAACGGAGGCGGCACCATCAGTGTGGTCCTGAAGTCAGGAACCAACACCTTGCATGGGAGCTTATTCGAGTACCTGCGCAATGATGCGATGAATGCGAATGACTACATCGATAACGAAATTGGGCAGCCTCGCCAGGTGCTCAAGCGCAATCAGTTCGGAGGTGTGATTGGTGGCCCGATCACGTTGGGCAAGTTGCTGAACGGAAAGGACCGGTTCTTCTTCTTTTTCGGCTATCAGGGCCAGCGTCTGTCCCAGACCATCAACGAAGCGGCTGTGACCGGGCCGGTGACGGTGTACACACCCGCACAGTTAACCGGGGACTTCTCACAAAGCTACAACGGAGGCCCCGATCCATTTGTGCAGTGTTTTCTGACGGGGAATCCCGCGATCGTTCTTCCGGGCAATGTAACTTGTGGAAGCACCGGCCAAGTAGCCCATTCATACTACCAGTCGAACTCCGCGCTCGCAGCGCAGGCAATAATCGACCCTGCGCAGATCGATCCGGTGGCGCAGAAATATATTTCCGCCGGCGTCATTCCGACCTCGCTCAATGGGACGCTGTTTCCGCAAGGCTCAGGGCGTGACAACGCGAATCAGTACGTGGGCAAGGTCGACTTCTACGCGACAACCAACGACCGTATCGCACTGTCGGTCGGTGACAACAAAGAGCCGATTACCAATCCATTTTTTGGCGCCAACGTCCCGGGTTTTGTTGCCGCTACGACAAACTGGGACTACTTTGCCAACATCAACTACACGAAGACTATTTCGCTTTCCACCCTAAACGAATTGCTGGTGACTGCACAACGTTTCTATTCAACCGCTCTACCCACCAGCCATCTGCCTTCGCCAGCGCAACTGGGTGTCAACATCAACTCGGATGATGCCTTCGGGCCACCGACGATTTCCTTTGCCAGCGGCATGACTGTGGGTTTTGATCCAAATGTCGCATGGAAGGCGGACAACAACTACGCGGTTTCCGATACATTGACCTGGAATCGCGGGCACCACACGTTCAAGTTCGGCGGCCGCTTCGGGATCATGCAGGAGAATTCTGTTTACGCCTACCAGACTAATGGCATCTTCTATCTCTACGGGCCTGGCGGGATTGGCTCCGGAAATGATCTGGCAGATTTCCTGTTTGGGGCATCGGACGAGTTTAGCGAATACTCGAAAGCTCCGAGCAATGAGCATCAAAGACAGTATGCAGCTTTCGCGCAGGATGAGTGGAAAGCGACGTCGCGTCTCACTCTGACGTACGGACTTCGCTACGAGTACACGAGCCCCGAAACTGATACCCACGGATATAGTTTCAGCATTGTGCCGGGGAGACAGTCGGTAAAATTTCCCGGCGCGCCGCTCGGCTTCCTGGTACCCGGCGATCCCGGAGCGCCACGTGGGTGGTATTACCCCGACCATACGAATTTTTCGCCGCGCATTGGCATTGCCTGGGATCCTTTCGGGAATGGCAAGACCAGCATCCGTGGGGGCGGCGGAATGTTCTTTGACACACTCAATGGATGGATGTCCGATTGGGCAACTGACGAAGCGCCCTGGGCCGGCGGCCAGGACTTCACTTTCGCTGGCACCTACCAGGTTCCGACGAATGCCGTCGATACGATACTTTCCCAGCCATACGAAACGGCTGGGCTAGTCGATCCCTTCCCTTCCCAGGAACCGCCGCCGTCGAACATTAATTTCGCCAACGCCGGGTTCACGCCATTTCTCGGCGCGGGGAATAACTTCGTCAACATTCATCTCAAGACGCCCTACATCTTCCAATACAACGTGAGCGTTCAGCGGCAGATCAGCAATGGCCTGATGGCCGAGATCGGGTATGCCGGAAGTTCCTCGCACAAACTGCTTACCTGGGTGGATCAGAACCCCTTCGTTCTGAGCACCGTCGCTACGCCGAATCCCATGCGCACTCTGAATCAGCAACTTGTGGCTTCGAATCCAAGTGCAGATCCCAACACTTTCGGGTTCGCCCCAACTTTCGATGGCCTGAATCACGCCAACTACAACGGCCTCCTGAGCAGTCTTACGAAGAGAGCGCAGGATGTGCGCTACCTCGGGAATGTATTCTTTACCGCGTCCTATACGTGGTCGCACAATCTGGACAACGGAACGGGATTCAACTCGCGGGTTTCGTCCATTCCTTATTACAACCACAATCAGTTTTATGGCAACTCCGATTTCGATCTCCGGCAGAGATTGGCGTTCAGCGGAGGGTGGGAACTGCCTTTTGCTAAAGCTTGGGCTGAAGGCCCGAAACGGCTAACCAGCGGCTGGAGTCTGTTCCCCATTTATTTCATCCAGTCGGGAATTCCACTGGATTTTCTTGCGGGGACGCACCAGCAATCGACCGATCCCGGTCCCTCGGGAGCTGGCGACGGTGAAATTGTGAGGGCCGACCAAATGGTCAGTTCCGTACAGACCTTCAATCCGCGGAGCGTGCAAACCTTCAATGGAACTCCCGGAAATTATTGGTTTGACCCCAACTCGTTCCAGCAAGATCCCTGTATTGGGGCGGGTACCTGCCCGCTCGGATTCTACGGAACCTATCGTCGAAATTCGCTCCACGGGCCGCGGCATTCCAATTTCGACCTGGCGCTGGAGAAGTCAACCAATTTAGTCGGCGAAAGTACGAAGCTGGTCTTCCGTGCTGAGGCCTTCAATATTTTCAACCACGCCGAATTCCGGCCACCTGCGGCTACGTCCGTCCTGTCCGGGGCGTTCGGCCAAATCGGCGGAACGTACGCTCCCAGGATCCTGCAGCTGGCGCTCAAGGTGACTTTCTAGGGATGGCACTCGGGTTGACTTTAGTTGCGAAACACCGAAGCAGGCCGGCTTGCAACGCGAGCTGAATCACGTTGCCAATCGACGAATCGTAGCGGACGAGAGTCTGCCTTTGGAGGGCAGGGTGGAAAAGAAGCCGGATTCAGAGCTGGGGATGGATCGCAACATCACGCGGCGTGATTTCCTGAATGGCTGCGCGGTCACCGTTGGAGCCTCGCTTACACCTGCCAGTTCCACCTGGCTGAAGCTGCTGGCTGCGGCTGAAAATGCTCCCGAAAAAGATCCCAACTACTATCCTCCAGCCAAGACCGGCATGCGCGGAAGCCACGACGGATCGTGGGAAGTGGCTCACGCCATGCGCGATGGAGAAACATGGCCGGATGCGGCTGATGAAAAACAAACCTACGACCTGATCGTCGTGGGCGGGGGCATCAGCGGTCTGGCCTCCGCCTATTTCTTCCGAAGGTTCGCCGGATCGAACTCTAAGATTTTGATTCTCGACAACCACGACGATTTCGGTGGCCACGCGAAGCGTAATGAATTCCAGAGCGGTCAGCGCTTGCTGATCGGCTATGGAGGAACTCAGTCCCTGGAAGCTCCGCATCATTACAGCAAGGAAGCATTTGGTTTGCTGCAGGAGTTGGGCATCGAAGTCGATCGCTTTCACAAGTATTTCGATCAGAACCTCTACAAGGGCATGGGACTGAAGCGTGCGACGTTCTTTGACAAAGAAACGTTCGGCGTCGACCGGCTCTTGCCCGGTTTCGGGACACACTATCTCGGCTTGAGCTACCCACCGGAAGTCCTGGCGCAGATTCCGATTTCCGAAGCGGCCCGCAAAGACTTGGCTCGCCTGCAGGAAACGAAGACCGATTATCTGCCGGGGCTATCCGCTGAAGAGAAGCGCCGGAAGCTTATCAAGACAAGCTACAAGGATTACCTGCTTCAGTACGTAAAGGTGCATCCTGACGTCATCAAGATTTTTCAGTCTGCGCCTCATGGCTTGTATGCCGTGGGCATCGATGCGGTGTCGGCGTGGGACTGCTTGCAGATGGAGTATCCGGGATTTAAAGGAATAGAACTGCACAGCAGTGAAGACAGTCCGGAGCAGTCTGAGCCTTACATCTTCCACTTTCCCGACGGCAATGCTTCCGTAGCCCGGCTTCTGGTTCGTTCGCTCATAGCTGGCGCGGTCCCAGGAGCCACCATGGAAGACGTTGTCACTTCTCGAGTCAACTATGCGCGTCTCGATGAAAACGACTCAGCAGTGCGAATTCGGTTAAACAGCACTGTCGTACAGGCAAAGCACGTCGGTGATCCTCAGAACGCAAAGCAGGTTGAGGTCACTTACATTCGCGGCGGCAAGGCACACAAGGTACAAGGGGCGCATTGCGTCCTGGCCTGCTACAACATGGTGATTCCTTATCTCTGTCCTGAAATGCCAGAGAAGCAGAAGGAGGCCCTGCACTACTGCGTGAAACTTCCGCTGGTTTACACTAACGTGCTGATTAGCAATTGGGGATCTTTCCAGAAACTGGGCGTGAACTCGATCTACGCGCCTGGCGGCTACTTCAACGGAGCGTCCCTGGATTTCCCAGTTTCAATGGGCGAGTATCATTTCCCGAGCACACCGCAAGAGCCGTGCCTCTTGCATCTTCTGCGTACCCCATGCAAGCCCGGTTTGGCGGCCAAGGATCAATATCGGGCAGGACGCTATGAGCTGATGACTACGTCCTTTGACATTTTTGAACGCAACATCCGCGATCAACTCGGACGCATGCTCGCCGGTGGGGGATTCGAGTCGGCTCGCGACATCCAGGCCATCACCGTGAACCGATGGCCGCACGGTTATGCCTACGAGTACAACCCTCTCTTCGAGCCTTTGGACCGCCCGGATCCCGAGCGCCCATGCGTGATTGGCCGGCAGCCTTTCGGTCGAATCCACGTAGCCAACTCGGATGCCGACGGGCACGCCTACACCAACATCGCGATCGACCAAGGTTACCGCGCAGTTCGGGAGATTACGGCGGGTGCGAAGGAAGGATGAACAAATACCGCCACAATCGTAGGGAGTTCCTGGGCCTGACCGGACGCGGCATGGCAGGTCTCGCCAGCGCGAGCCTTCTGGGCACAGCCGCGTTCGGTGAAACACAGAGTGCCGACAGCGATCCGCGCCATGCCGACCTGGTCGTATTCAACGCCAAGGTCTACACCGTTGATTCCCGCATGCCGAAAATGGAGGCTTTTGCTGTTACGGGTGGGCGATTCGTCTACGTGGGGAGCACACCAGAAGCCAAGGCGTTCATCGGCAAGGGGACGCGGACCTTTGACGCCAAGCAGATGACCATCGTGCCCGGATTCATCGATTGCCACAATCACGCGGGCGGAAACATTCTGCTCTACGAAGTCATCGTCGGCAACCCCTACGAGGTCGAATTTGTCACCATCGCCAGCATCATCGACAAACTTCGTGCCAAGGCCCAGAAGACTCCCGTGGGCTTTTGGATTGATGGATACTTCTTCGACGACACGAAAGTGAAGGACAACCGCCAGCTTAATGTGCACGACCTGGACCAGGTCTCAAAGGAACATCCGGTAGTGGTCCATCATCGCGGCGGCCACACGTCGTACTACAACAGCAAAGCACTGGAGCTAGCTGGGATAAATAAGGGCACTCCCAACCGGATGGGCGGAACTTACGATCACGACGAAAACGGTGAGCTTAACGGACGAGTCACCGATCGCGCCCGGGACGTATTCAATGGCGTTGGTAAACGGGAAACCTTCACGCCAGAACAGAAGGAGCAGCGTGATCGCGACGGATTGGCATACATCTCCAAACAGTTCGTCCGCTATGGCCTGACCAGCGTTCATCACGAAGGCGGCGATTTATTTACGCTGCAGCAAGTGCGGGCACGCGGCGAACTGCTGCACCGGGTAAGCTTTGAGACCAGCGGGGATATTTTGGAAGCGATGATCAGGAACGGCATCAGTAGCGGCCTCGGCGACGAGTGGATTCGCTTTGGCGCAACTTCTGAGCACACCGTCGACGGCTCGTTCTCCGAGCGCACCATGGCGCTGAGCCAGCCCTATGCCGGCACCAATCCTCCCTACAGCGGCAACATTACCGAGACGCAGGAGGATCTCAACGCCTGGGCAGAGCGCGTGCAGCGGGCTGGTATTCAACCGAACTGCCACGCGAATGGGGATGTTGCTATCGACATGGTGCTGACCGCATATGAGCGGGCGCAGCAGGCCGTACCGCGTGCAGACGTGCGCCCCAAAATTACTCACTGCACCCTGATCAACGATGATCTCCTCCGCCGCATGAAGGCGCTCGGCGCAGTCCCTGCCCCCTTCACCACCTATGCCTACTACAATTCCGACAAGTTTCATTTTTATGGGGAGGAGCGCATGAAGCGGAGCATGGCGTACCGTTCGTTCTTCGACGCCGGAATTCGGGCCGCGGCCGGCTCAGATTTCAGCCCCGGGCCGTTCGCCCCTTTGATGGGCATTCAGGGCATGGTGACGCGCACTGGCTGGAATGGAGAGACCTGGGGAGCCAACCAACGAATCAGCGTAGATGAATCCCTGCTGGTAAACACCATCAACGGTGCGTACAACTCACATGAGGAAGCGATCAAAGGATCTATCACACCTGGAAAGCTGGCCGACTTCGTCGTGTTGGCGAACGATCCTCATACGGTGAACCAGGAGAAAATCAAAGATATCGAGATCGTGCGCACCGTCACAGGCGGCTCGACGGTCTACGAAAAGTAGCTGTTTGTTATTGCACTGCGATGGTCCGGAAGGATGGTTCGGAAAGAATGGTTGGGAACTATGGGTTCAAGCTCTAATTTCCTTTTTTGTCGCTGAGGGAAAGAAGGTGGTTCCTGAGATGTGGGGCCGCATCTGGGCAGTACCAAAATCCGCACCCCGGAGGAAAGAGGGCCTACCTAACCGATTTTGAAGCCTATGATGAACGTGCAGCGGATCCCAGATGCCCAAGTGGGTATATACGTCGGAATGAAATAGTCGGTGCCAAACAAGGAGCAACCAACAGAGCTATCTTTCATATAGTCTGTCGATCGCAAGATGTTGCTTTAAAATAGTTTTTTTCTGAATCCAGAGAGTTTCACGCAAGACGCTCCAGGGTAACCCGTAAGACTTGTGCGTGAGGAATAAAAAATGGGAATGACTCGCCGACAATTCGCCCTGTCAATGGCAGCTGCTACTACTCTTCGTTCTTCTCTTTTTGAGCCTACGCTTTCTCCCGTGGGTGTTCCCCGCGGCGTCGTTCCCGGTCGAGTCACTTGGGCGCACGATCCGGCGGCCGTGACGTGGGATGGGACGGGTTCCTGGTGGAAAGACGCCAACAACAACCAGGCGGTAATTGACCGCATGGTCTCGCGCTCAATTCGGAGCCTTACAGTTCAAAAGAACGATGCCCAGGCGTGGAGCGCCATCTTCAAGTATTTCAATCGTACTCATGGTCGCGGCGACGCCGGGTACAAGCCCGGCGAGAAAGTGGCAATCAAGGCCAACCTGAACAACACAACGGGTCATGACACGATCGATCGTCTGAACTCTTCGCCCCATATGATTCTTTCGCTTGTCCGCCAGTTGACTGGGCCAGGACGAGTGCCACAAGCATTGATCACCGTCTTCGATTCCAGCCGGTTCATCCCAAGCGATCTCTACGACAAGATTCACCATGAGTTTCCCGGTGTCGTGTTTGTGGACCATATCGGAGGCGATGGACGACTCAAGGCCGAGTTCAAACCCAACGCGATCCCCTTCTCCATCGAAAGCAACAACGCCAAAGGACTCGACACCGTAGTCGTTGAAGCCACCTACTTAATTGATGCTGCAGTATTGAGAGCGCATGTGAGTTCAGGCGTGACACTGTGCGCGAAGAATCTGTTCGGTGCTACGAGTATCAATCCCGACTGGCACAAGAACGCGCACGATGGGTTCCATCACAACAATGATGGTTCGGCAAGTTACTCCGCATTCACCGATTTTCTGGGTCATAAGGATCTCGGCGAGAAAACCATGCTTTTTATTATTGACGGGCTCTATGGGAACGACAATGTGGATGGCCCGCCTCACCGCAAATGGAAAATGGCGCCGTTCAATGATGCGTGGCCGAATAGTATCTTCATGTCGCTTGACAGCGTGGCGATCGATTCGGTGGGCTTCGATTTTCTGACTTCGGAATGGCCTGACCTCCCGGATATCGCGAATGCCGATAACTACTTGCGCGAATCTGCTTTGGCGAATGACCCGCCTTCGAAGACGGTCTATGACCCTGAACGCGACGGCATCCGATGCCGCAGCCTCGGCGTACATGAACATTGGAATAATGGGACGGACAAAAAGTACTCGCGCAATCTCGGAAAAGCGCACGGGATCGAGCTTTTCCTGATCAGCTGAAACAATGTGCGTGCAGCACCGTGGAAGAGCGGCGCTTCAGCGCTGCGTAAAGCCCAGCAGAATCAGTGCGGGCTTTAGCCCCACAGGTCGTCTTCCATCGATCGAATCGAGTTTTGCCGCAACCTGCTAGGTTCGCCAAGCGGCGAGTCTATGGATTCTTGTGCATCGCATGATCGATGCAGACGGAGTTGGAGAAATGAACCCGAGAGTGTTTTCTGTATGTTTCATGGTCGCATCGATATTACCGGCGACCGCGTTTTCCCAATCATTCGTGAGCCAGTATAAAGGCTCGCCTTATCAGGACAGCCGCTATACCGGCGGTCCACAAAAAATACCGGGCAAGGTCTTGTGCGCCTACTATGACCTGGGCGGCGAGGGAGTGGCGTATCACGACACCGACCCAAAAAATCACGGCAGTGGAGAGTTGAATCCGGCTGACGGGACCTATCTGAATGAATTTCGTATCCATGAGGGAGTGGATACTTCCTATACGAAATTCAACCGGAAACCCGATCAGATTGACGACAACCCCTTCGACAAGATCGTGCCTCCTGCCGACCTGCTCTATGTTGGCTGGACCGAACCCGGAGAGTGGTTCAACGTAACGGTAGATGTGGCAGAGTCCGGAACATACGCGGCCGATTTCCTTTACACATCGAATCGCGGCGGCACAATATCAGTCGATGTGAACGGCAAGGACGCGACCGGACCTTTGCAGATCACAACAACAAACGACCCTGCCGACCCGGTTGCCTGGCGTCAATGGCACCATTGGAATCTGTCACCACAACTTTTCAGAGTTCGTCTGGGCAAAGGAAAAAATGTTCTCACCGTACACATACTGACGAACGGAAACATGAATCTGGCTTATTTCGACTTCAAACCGGTCCACGAATGAAATGGAGGCTGTTTGAGGGGAGGACCGCTTACCTGCGGACTTCAGTAGTTGCCGACTGGCGATCTAACTTCGCGGTCAGTGAGTGATAAGGTCGTTAACAGCAGTCACTTGTCTTTTTGAGGTACACTCCCTCGCATGTGGTCTGCAAAACGGGCTTTAGTCCTCTTCCTTCTCGGCGTCTCGCTCCGACAGACGGTTGCGCAGTCGGTGGTCAGTTTCCCACCACCAGAAGCAATTTTGGCAGATGTGAAGCATAAGGAACCGAAGAGTGGAGTACAGCTCAGCCCAGGAAATACGCTAACCATTCAGTCAGGAGTTGGCACGCCTACGACGATCAATGTCCTTGGTTTCTCGAAAGACAGTAGAATGCTCGCTGCAGGTAAAGACTTTGGTCGGGTTGTCGTTTGGGATGTGCCAAACCGGAAATTCTTGTGTGCGGTAGATACCGGCCAAGGCATTGTCCATGCCGTCGCTCTTTCTGCGGATGCGCAACTATTGGCCACGGCAGGGGAAGGTGATCGGTTTAGCTTGAAGCTCTGGCACCTGCCTGACGGCAAGCTAGTGCGGACCTACAACTATTTCAATGGTTACGTACATTCTGCGGCTTTCGGTCCAGTCGGTACGTGGATTGTTGTGTCGGACAACGCTGCCGTCACACACGTACTCGACATTAACACTGATAAACAGCTTGCTGAACTGAAAGACATGTATTCGCCTGTCTTGTCGCCGCTAGGCGATATTTTGATGACAGTCAGCAAAACCAACTTCACAGTATGGTCCACTTCGGACTGGACGCAGAAGCGGACACTGCCCCGGTCCCCGCTGTATGCAATCCCACTCGCATTGAGTCCTGAGTCGGACAGCTTCGTTATTACCTCGTCCGGGGTCTTCCGGCTACTTCGTCTCAGCACCGGCGAGCCCCTCCCGAGCGCGCCCAACCCGGAGTTGCCCAAGTTCAACGGCGCTGCCGGAGGGTTTGCAGCCTTCGGTACAAACGGTGCTATCTTTGGCCACAGCAACGATCGATTGTGGGTATGGAACACGGGCACCGCTCAAACATGCGTGTCAGACCTGATGTACAGCGAAAGCGGCTCCCTCAGCCCGGATGGAATGCTCTTAGCAGGGGCGAAAAACAATTCCATCCTCGCACAGACACGATCCGGGGAAGGAGTCTGGATTTGGGATACAAACAAGCTCGCGGCCAAGTGTCTCAAGAAGTGATGAGGAGGTTGGTAGTTGGCAATGAATCTCCACATCCTAACAAACGAAGCAGCTAGCCTGTTTTGCGAACGCGCTGGCCGGAATGGAGACGACTCAACTCACTGTCACACGCACTCCCGTCGCATGGGGAACAGTAACGGAGCATTTGCCCTGCTTGAGCGAGTCGGTCTTCGTTGATGTAGTGATGTGAGCCTCGCGGCTGTCTAGTCCCGGTGCGTGCAATGTCTCGGCTTGCACCACTCCACTCGTGTCGCGACCAAAGTCGAGTTCCACCTCAAGGTCCGCTGCCGCGTCCTTGTTCAGAATTATCACGGATATGTGCCCGCCCGGCAGTTTCGCAGCATACGCCGTTGCATTGACTCCCGTATCCTGCAACTTCGTCGAGAAGTCGGTCTTAAAGAGTGTTGCGCCGCTGAACGAGCCTGAAAACTTGAGCCCATACGCAACTGGTTCCAACACATAGTCCGAGCCAAATGTCCCAATCGGTGTATAGAAAGGATGCGGATGCGCGGCAATCTGTTCGGCAGTTTCGCCCTTTGCTTCGAGAAGCGAGTCGCCGGGCAGAGATCCGCCAACGGAATTGGCCACAGATTTGCCCGTACCGCCGTGCAGATTGACGCCCGAATAGTTATTACTGGCCAGAAGGAGCGAATAGTCAGCAGACCAAAGCGCTGCAGCAAACACGTCGGAGACACCCGGCTTGCCTCCGCGATAGCACGTGTTGCTTTCGGTCATGCGTACGCGCGCACCCATCTTGCTGGCTGCGGCCGATGCGACATCCGCCGTGTTCTGCACCTTTTGCATCGTTGCCGGTTTCAGCAGGTTGGGAATGTTGACGTCGGGGTTCGTCGCCGGGCCCCCAAAGTAATAGTGATGAGTGAGCGTCGTTACGTGCGGAGGGTTCTGGATGGAAGGCCATTCGTCGGCAATCTCAGTCAACCATGAAACTTTGCTCGCAACATCAGGCATGCCGAACTTTGCTGTCGGCACCCCAGTTGCGATAGCGCGCGCTAGCGCGAGCCATTCTTCCAGATACGCCTTGGCAGACCATGTTTTCGGATCGCGCAGGTGATGGTCAAATAGATCCGCCTCGTTTCCGATCTGGAAATACTGGAGTCGATCGCCCAGCGTCTCGGCTACAAAGACTGCTTCCTCGGCGCCGCGTGCCGGTGCATTCGTGCCCATCCCGATGCCGTAGATGCAGTTCCAACCTGTGGCGTGAAGAAACTGCGTCAGGTTCCTGACTGCCTCAGGCGTCACAGGATAGTACCGCGCTTTCGGCTCCCCGACGACCTCACGCACCTGAGGATGCTCCGGCTCGGGAGAGTCAGGTTTAGGTTTCCAGTAAGCAAACTCGCTGGTGTTGCCGCCAAGGCGCAGAACGCCAGTTAACGAAAGTGCTTTGAACTCACGAATCAAGCCGTTGTTCTGCGCCGAAAAGAAACTGGGATCCGCGAGTTGCTGCACCTCATAAGACAGGCCGACAAAATCGATCGGCAAATTTGGACCGGTCGCATCTTTGGGAATGGTCAGGACTACCCGAACCTGACTTTGGCCATGCACGCGAAAACGTGTCGCAGCGACAGAGCATAGTGTGGTGGCAAGGAACTTTCGTCGCGTGAGCATTGGATCCCTCGATTCATAACAAGTGTCCGCAAAACAGTCAACTTAGCCGGTTCGATGCGGTACAGGCCACAAAGCAGCTGGCTTGGAAGTGACGGTGACTTCCACTTCATTGACCTAAAATGTGGCGTTTCAATCTCGACCCGCGCTTTCGACATCATGACTGGAAAATTAGAAAATTGGAAGGCAGCGGAGGCGATCGAGTCTGACCCGCGTGCAGAGCAGTTGTCGTCCATCTCGGCTGACTGCGGCAGGATTTCTGAGCGGGGAGCCTGGAGTTTTACAAATGCCTTTTCGACTATTCCTCTTTCAAATTTCGGATCTCTTCCAATTATCGATTGGTGATGAGATGGGACTAGACGCGTCGATCCTGACGGCTTCTTCAAACGGTGTCAAAATGCGCTAAACAATCTGGCGGATGCCGGTGCCCGACGCCTTCTGAATCGCGTCAAGCAATTCGTGGCGCTTGACGGCCGCATCGAAGTCTGGGCTGCCGCACTTTCCTTCGCGAATGCCTTCAGCCATCCGCATTTACAACTGCGCAAGATTGAAAGGAAGCCCCGACGGGACTGTGGGTGGAACCCAGCGACAGCTCGGTCAAACGCTATGAGCCGAACCGAGTTCCCACTATCGGACAGCAGCAAGGTCCGATATCTGGTGTCCGCTCCGCTTTTCGATTCCGTCTCACCCGCCGGCATGCTCCTACGCTAGCATGCGGTTGACGACTGCCAAAGAATGCGAGCACAGGAGTATTATTGCTTGCACATCGGTCGCCTCACGCGTTATTTTCGCAATCGACATTTTCAGAATCGACGACCGATAGCCTGCTTCGTCCCAGGGGTCCTCCAGTTGTAGAGTTAGGACATCCTTTTTCGCGGCCCAGGCGCGAGCAATATCTGTGGGAGACAATATGACCCATGTCCAGAAACGCTATCTGTTGATCGGCGGAGTTCTTGGCTTGATTGTGGTCGCTCTGATTGTTGGAGCAGTTCGGCCGTCAAAGCACGCCATGGGTGCGCCGCCCAATACTCCGGATGTCGAGGTGGCGCAAGTCCAGCAAGAGGATGTGCCGATTTACGGAGACTGGATTGGCACGTTTGACGGTCTGGTTAATGCTGACGTCAGAGCCCAAGTCACTGGCTACCTGCTGAAGCAAGGCTATCACGAGGGAGCTTTCGTGAAGCAGGGCCAATTGCTTTTCCAGATCGATCCGCGGCCTTTTCAGGCGGCGCTCGATCAGGCTGGAGGCCAGCTTGCCCAGGCAAAAGCCGCGCTTGCCAACGCCGTAGCAGTTCAGCGCCGCACCGAACTTGACGTCCAGCGCTACAAGCCTTTGGCAGAGCAACAGGCAGCTAGCCAGCAGGATCTGGATAATTCGGTGCAGAACAATCTCGCCGCGATCGCCACCGTAGAAACTGCCAAAGCTCAGATCAAAACCTACGAGGCTGCAGTGGAAACCGCGAAGATCAATCTGGATTTTACGCGCCTGATTGCTCCGATTGATGGGATTGCCGGTCAGGCCCAGCTGCAAGTCGGAGCGCTGGTCAGTCCCAACAGCGGGATCGTCACTTCCGTTTCTACAGTGAATCCGATCAAGGTCTATTTCACCGTGAGCGAGCCTCAATATCTTTCATGGCGGGCGCGTTTTCCGACCGAGGAGAGCCGCTTGCGGGCTGACCAGGAACTGCGGCTGCAACTGATCCTGGCGGACGGCTCAACCTATCCGCGTGAAGGAAAGTTTTATTTTGCCGACCGCCAGGTGAACGAGACCACCGGAGCGATTCGGATCGCCGGGCTCTTTCCTAATCCAAACAATATCTTGAGACCTGGCGGCTATGCCAAAGTCCGCGCGGTAATCCGGACCCAGCCGGGCGCACTTCTGGTGCCGCAGCGGGCAGTTTCGGAGTTGCAGGGCGGCTATCAGGTAGCTGTCGTTGGCGCCGACAACAAAGTTGACGTTCGAACGGTCACTGTGGGCGACCGGGTCGATAACCGATGGATTATCGCGAACGGGCTCAATCCCGGAGACAAAGTCGTGGTTGAAGGAGTGCAGAGAATGCGCACCGGTGTGCACGTGAACCCGAAGCCATTCGTGGCCGCAAACCAGGGACCGGCAAACCAAGCGTCGACGAACCAGGGATCTGCCACTCGATAAGAACGGATGACCCATGTCGAAATTCTTCATCAACCGTCCCATCGTCGCCATGGTGATTTCCATCGTCATGGTGTTGGTTGGTGCGCTCACTGTGCTGAGCTTGCCCGTCGCACAGTTTCCCAACATCACTCCACCCGAAATTCAAGTGCTCGCCACCTATGTCGGAGCGGACGCGCAGACACTGGAGCAGGCGGTGGCTACTCCGATCGAGCAGCAGATGAACGGAGTAGACAACGAGAACTACATGTACTCGCTGAATGCCACGGGCAACTCAAGCACCAGCCTGATTGTTGACTTTGACGTAAAGACCGACCCGAATACCGATTTCATTCTCACGCAGTCGCGGGAAACGCAGGCTGCTTCGCAGCTTCCATCGGACGTCACCAACTACGGTGTCACGGTGCGGAAATCGGTCACGGCTCCGCTGATGTGGGTTGCGCTTTATTCTCCGCGCGGAACATACGATGCACGATTTCTGGCCAATTATGCATATATCAATATCGTCGATCCGGTCCTTCGCTCGCCCGGCATCGGCAACGTGCAAGTATTCGGCGCCGGTCAATACGCGATGCGCCTTTGGGTAAAGCCGGACACGCTGGCGAAACTTGGCATCACGGTTCCAGAGATTGTCAGTGCAATTCAATCACAGAACACCGTGAACCCAGCCGGCAAAGCCGGAGGCGAACCGGCCCCGAAGGGACAGGAGTACACCTACACTGTTCTCGCGCAGGGCCGCCTGGTGTCGCCGGAAGAATTCGGCAACATCGTGGTTCGCGAGACCCCTGATGGTGCGACGGTGCGTGTGCGCGACATCGCCCGCATCGAACTGGGCGCTCAAGACTATAGTGTTGCCGGGCGTTTCAATGGCAAGCCGGGTGCGATTATCGCAGCTTATCAATTGCCCGGGTCGAACGCAGTCGACGCCGCTGCCGGGGTAAAGCAGCTGATGGCGCAGATGAAAGAGCGATTTCCTGAGGATATGGATTTCGCCGTTTCCCTGGACACAACTCTTTCCGTGACGCAGGGAATCAAGGAAATCGTTGAAACCCTTGTGATCGCGCTGGTCCTGGTCATCATCGTTGTTTTTCTTTTTCTCCAGGGCTGGCGTTCAACGCTAATCCCACTGCTGGCTGTGCCGGTTTCGCTGGTGGGAACATTCGTGCTCTTTCCGCTGTTCGGTTTTTCCATCAACACGCTCTCTCTCTTCGGGCTGGTGCTGGCGATCGGTCTGGTGGTCGATGATGCGATTGTCGTCGTCGAGGGCGTGGAACGGCATATCGAAGAGGGCATGACTCCCAAGGACGCCGCGCTGAAGGCGATGGAGGAACTGTCAGGTCCCGTGGTAGGGATCGCGCTGGTTCTCTCCGCTGTATTCGTGCCCACGGCCTTCATTCCAGGGATTACCGGCAGGCTGTATCAGCAATTCGCGGTCACGATCGCCATCTCGGTAATTCTTTCTGCGTTCAACGCGCTTACGCTGAGCCCAGCGCTGGCCGCATTGCTGCTTCGACCGCGCGAAGAGAGCCATGGCGTGCTGCGGAGATTCTTCGATTGGTTTAACCGGGTTTTCGAGCGAGCCACCGAGGGTTATGTCGGCTGGAGTGGCGTGCTGCTCAAGAAGACGGCCGTGGTGGTTGTGCTGCTGCTGGCCTTTTGCGTTGCAGCGGGATTCTTCTCCAGTCGCGTGCCGTCGAGTTTTCTTCCTGACGAAGACCAAGGCTACGCGTACGTGAATCTGCAATTGCCCAATGACGCATCGCTGGAGCGAACTTCGCAGGCCGCGTCACAGATCGAAAACATTTTGGCGAACACGCCGGGTGTGAAGTATACGACCAGCGTCATCGGCTTCAGCTTGCTCAGTTTTGTTCGTACCAGCTACAACGCTTTCTTCGTCGTTACACTGAAGCCGTGGAACGAACGCACGACCAGAGCTGAGCAGTTTCAGGCGATCAAGGCGCACTTGAACCAGCAGCTCTCTAAATTGCCGGCGGGAATCGCATTTAGCTTTTCGCCGCCGGCCATTCCGGGTGTTGGTACTGCCGGCGGATTCACATTCATCCTCGAAGACCGCTCCGGCGGCAACATCCAATTCCTGTCGCAAAACCTGAACACGTTTCTTGAGGCAGCGCGAAAGCGGCCGGAGATCGCCAGCTTGAGCACGACTTTTCTGCCCAGCGTTCCGCAGAAGTTCGTCGACGTGAATCGTGACAAGGTGTTGAAGCAAGGCGTGAACCTTTCCGATGTCTACCGCACTATCCAGGCGTTCATGGGCGGATATTTCATCAATTACTTCAACCGCTTTGGCCGCCAGTGGCAGGTCTACATCGAGGCCGAGAGCGACGATCGCGCTAGTGCCGATAATGTCGGGCAATTCTATGTCCGTAACGGCAAGGGCGAGAATGTTCCGCTGTCTACGCTCACCACGGTGAAATCACAGCTTGGCCCCGAATTCACCATGCGCTTTAACGAGTACAGGTGCGCACAAATCAATGGAAGCGCCGCGCCGGGCTATAGTGCGGATCAGGCGACCGCGGCGCTCGAAGAAGTTTTCAAACAAACCATGCCGCGAGAAATGGGCTTCGACTATTCGGGAATCTCGTTTCTCGAACAGAAAGCGCGCCAGGGAGTCCCACCAGCGGCCATCTTCGGCCTGTCGCTGTTATTCGTGTTCCTGATTCTGGCGGCGCTTTATGAAAGCTGGTCGCTGCCGTTCAGCGTACTGCTGAGCACGCCGGTGGCGGTCTTTGGAGCGTTTCTAGTGCTGTGGCTGCGCCGCATTCTGCTCAGCGTTTTCCTGCCGCCCTATATGGTGCAGATCGAAACCGACGTCTATTCGCAGATCGGCTTGATCATGCTGATTGGCCTGGCTGCGAAGAACGCAATTTTGATTGTCGAGTTCGCTAAGGACCAATACGAGCACGGAAAACCGCTGGCCGACGCCGCGCTCGAAGGGGCGAGGCTGCGGCTGCGCCCGATTTTGATGACCTCATTCGCGTTTATCCTCGGCTGCGTTCCACTGTGGACGGCAAGCGGGGCCGGTTCGGTCGCTCGCCAAATTATGGGAACGGCGGTAATCGGCGGAATGCTCACTGCCAGCGCGATTGGAATCTTTTTCATACCCGGCATCTTTTATATGGTCGAGAAATGGTCGGGCGCGGGAAAGGAACCCGCATCCGGCATATTGCCGGCTGCGCCTTCGCCGGCGCCGGGAGACTGAGACTGCTGCATGGTTGGAAGAAAACGCGAGCCTATCGGAACCGTGCTATGAACTCCGTGAAAACGAACGCCGAGAAAATGAACGCCGGAAAATTGCTGGCCGCCATTGTGGGATCGGCCCTGTTGGTCGGTTGCATGGTTGGGCCTAAATACCATCGCCCTGTGGTTCACACTCCGAATGCATTTCGAGATCCGGCCGAGAATCCTCAGCTTCAGGCGCAGGTTGCGTCGTACGCCGATCTTCCCTGGTGGCAGGTATTTCAGGATCCGAAACTGCAGGAACTCATACGCACAGCACTCAAGCAGAACTATGATTTGCAGCTCGCAACCGAACGCATCAATGCCTCCCGCGCGCAGCTTGCGATTGCCCGTTCAAGCCTTTTCCCGCAGGTCTCTGGCAATGCCAACTTCAACGGCGGCAAGGAGAATCTGGAACAGTCCCGATTCAACTTCCTGACCTTGACTGCCGACGCGGCTTTTCAACTCGATTTCTTCGGGAAGCTGCGCCGCGCCAACGAAGCCGCCCGCGCCCAACTGCTGGCAACGGAAGATGCGCGCCAGGTGGTCGCGCTGACTCTGGTGAGCGATGTTGCGACCAACTATTTCACGCTGCTGCAGCTTGATCTGCAGCTCGCGATCACGCGTGAGACGGTCAACACACAGACCGACTCTGTCAAACTTACGCAGCTGCGGCTTGAGCACGGAGTAGCCACGAAGTTGGATGTGCTCCAGGCGCAACAGGTCCTCGACACGGCAAATGCGCAGATTCCTGACCTGGAGCGGCAAATTGCTCAGGAAGAAGACGGCCTCAGCATTCTGCTCGGCAATTACCCGCAGGACATCACGCGTGGGGTTCCGCTCGTCGAGCAAACACTTCCGCCGGAAGTTCCGGCGGGCGTTCCATCTTCGATCATCGAGCGTCGGCCCGACATTCGCGAAGCGGAGCAGATCTTGATTGCCGCAAATGCCGATATCGGAGTCGCTAAAGCTCAGTTCTTCCCGCAAATCTCTCTGACCGGCGGGGGCGGTGGTGCATTTGGTCGAAGCTCCGTCTTCTCAAGCCTCATGACGACGCAGCTGGGCATCTGGTCTTATGGCGCGCAGGTGAGCCAGCCAATCTTTACCGGAGGCGCGCTGAAAGGGAATTTGCATCTCGCGGAGTCGGAACACCGGCAGGCTCTAATCGGCTACCGGGAAGCAATCCAGCACGCTTTTGGAGAGGTCTCGGACGCGCTCATCGGTTACGAGAAACTTCATCAGGTCCGGACACGCCAGCAGGATTCGGTAGCTGATCTGCAGGAAACCGTCCGCATTTCTACGCTTCGATACAAGGGCGGCACGACGACCTACCTCGAAGTACTCGACGGACAGCGGTCGCTTTACGGCGCCGAGCTGACGCTCGCAGCCGCGCGTGGAGATGAATATCGCAGCCTGGTGCAACTCTACAAGGCCTTGGGCGGAGGCTGGCAGCAGTAAAACGTCGGGCCAGTCCTAGGAGTGCTTATCGAGACGCTGGTGTTTGAACTCTTGCAAATCGACTAGCGAGGATAAGTGAACGATGACAACGATGCGCGAATATCGATGTGAAATCTGCGGAATTGTTGATACCCATCCCATCCACTGGTTTGTGATTCAGTGCGGCGACTCGCAGGTCACGATTCATCGCTGGAATTCAGAAGCGGCAGAAGCCGGCGGAGCCCGGCACTTCTGCGGTGAAGCCCACGCTGAGGTTTACATCAGCCGGTGGTTCGATTCGGTATGCTCGCCGCCTAAACCAGATTTCAACCTTCCCTCACCAGCCAGATGAAACGGTGATTGTAGAGGGCACAAGGACGCTATTCCGCCGCCTGGGCAGCCAGGGCTTCGACTACCACAATATTTTTCAGCAATTCGGGCGGAAAGCCGTGCCGTTCCTGCAAGTAGGCTGGGCTATTGTAGCTGACCCAAACTTTGCCTTGACCATCCTCTCTGACCAGAATCTTGAGTGGAAGATCGATCGCGACAGTGGGAGCAGCCAGCATGAGTGGTGTGCCGCCCTTGGGGTTACCGAAGATGAGCAGCTTGGTCGGAGGCATTTTCATCCCTACCTTTTGCGCTTCTCCACTGTGATCGACCAGTGCGAACAGGGCGATGCCCTTGGCTTGAAGAATTCCCTTCAGTTTTTCTACGGTCTCGTCGACTGAGTGATTGCTGAGGGTATCGATGATTCCGTTGCTTATGCTGGGTGCCATAGAAATCTCCTGATCATTTTCAAACTCCGAATCGGCGGAACTTCGGACTGAGACCACATACATCGCCAGTGCCAGACCGACCACAGCCAGCGAAGCCGCACGACAGCGAGGTCGTCAATTCAAGAGATCTCAGTAGGGCGCTCGCGACCGGGAGCCTGCGAATTGCTAACCGCCCGATCGCCAACGCACCGACCCCCAATGCGTCCATGCCACAGCACCGATCGCCGTGGCTATCATTGCCGTTGCACCATCGCCAAAGCGCAACGACTTTGGAGGGCTGAGCTTCTTATTTTCCATTTACCGGCCAGCGAAGGATAATCTTCGATCAGCCGCTGGTCGGTCCTAGAGGCCTAATCCAGTCAATCCTGGGTGGTCATCTGGGCGACGGCCCAGTGGCCAATGAAAAAGCCGGTCTTGCTCTTTAATGGGAAGATCGTTGATGCTCGCGTAACGGAATTTCATCAGTCCTGCGGGCTCGAACTCCCAGTTTTCATTTCCGTAGGATCGATACCATTTCCCGGAATCGTCGTGCGATTCATAGGCGAAGCGAACTGCGATCCGGTTGCCGTCGAAAGACCACAACTCTTTGATAAGGCGATAATCGAGCTCTTTGGACCACTTCCGGGTGAGAAATGCGACTACCTCTTCGCGGCCGTGGAGGAATTCCGAACGATTCCGCCAGTAGCAGTCATTCGCGTAGCCAGCCGATACCTGTTTTGGATCACGTGTATTCCATTTGTCCTCGACCACCCGCACCTTCAAAATGGCTGTCTGTCGCGTGAACGGTGGCGCGAGACCTACGATTGGTTCTGGCTGTGCGTTCATAACAGTTCCCTTCCGCCTACACGCTTGGATTCCAACGAGGGTACTCAGGTTACGAGTTTTCGAAAAACCTCGGAAAACCACAGAATTCCACCTAGACTTTTCGGCAAGCCTGCGCGACTAGTGTATGCGACACAATTATCGTGCTGAACCCTTCGCGGAAGACCGGATGATCCTCAACGCTCCAGATGCGAATCGGCTTTAGATCGATCCCCAACTCCCCAGTGCGGCAATTGTAATGGATGGTTGATTCCTTTGGCATGATGGTGCGGATAGTGCGGGCGAACCAAAACCTGCGAGCCAAACGTATCGATTGCGCAAGCAACGAACTGCGCACACTGCAGCGGAATTTCTCTGGTACACTGGCGCGCATGAAGGCAAGCAATCGAAGACAATTTCTTGGGCAATGCGCAAGTGCAGCGGGAGCAGCTTGGCTTCTCCCTCAGTTTGCGCGCGCAGCTGGCAATTCTTCGCCGTCGGTTCAGTTTCCTACGGCCGCGCGGGACCGGGTGGCTGTGGCGGCGTATCCCTTTCGCGAGTTCATCGTGGGCTGGAAGGGATGGGATGGCAAGACCCCGAGCACGGTGCCATTGTCGCAGCAGATGGAATTGAAAGATTTTGCAGCGCATGTGGTGGAGAAGTTCAACATTCATCACATTGAGCCGTGGAGCCCGGTTTTTCCTTCGACCGACGCGAAATATCTGGAGCAGTTTCGGGCTGCGGTGGAGCGGGCTCATTCGTCGGTCGTCGACATTGCCGTCGATCAGGGGCACAGCCAGTATGCGGTGGACAAGGCCGAGCGCGAACGAGCCGTCACCGGGAGCATGCGCTGGATCGACGTTGGGGCAACTCTTGGATCGCCGAGCATTCGCACTCACATCGACGGCGCCAAGGATTCAAAACCGGACGGAGCACGCGCCGCCGATACGCTGGCGCGAGTGGCGGAATACGCCGACAAGAAGAACGTCGTTGTGCATCTGGAAAACGACAATCCGGTTAGCGAGGATCCGTTTTTCATCGTGCAGGTGATTGAGAAAGTGAACAGCCCGTGGCTGCGGGCGTTGCCGGATTTTGGCAACTCGCTGGCCGCCCACGATGAGGAATTCCAGGACCGCGCCATGGAGGTGATGTTCGAGCACGCCTACGGTATCTGCCACGTGAAAGACGGCGAGGTGGATGACAATGGCAAGCCCTCGCATGTCGACCTGGCGAAGACTTTCGCGATCCTGAAGAAGCATGGGTACAAGGGATATTGTTCCATCGAGTACGATGCGCCGGGCGATCCTTACAAGGCGACGACGGAACTGGTGGAAGAAACTGTGAAGTTCCTTTCGTAAGCGGGGACGGCAGCTTCCCTTCGACTGCGCTGGGGGCAGGCTCTCGCTTCGCTCGGAATCACAATCTGTTTCGGAGAACTATGGCTGGACAAGGAATTCAGCGGCGGGAAGTGTTGCGGATTTTGGGGACGGCCGCAGCGGCCGCGCAGTTTCCGGGCTTCAGTAAGTGGGGGTTCGCCTGCGGACATATCGGTAATGCGGCTTTGCAGATCAAGCCGGTGGTATATCGTCCGCAATTTTTCACCGCGGCGGAGTATGCCATGGTCGAGCGGTTGACGGAGATTATTATTCCGAGCGACGAGAGTCCAGGCGCCAAGGAAGCCGGAGTCGCGGAGTTTATCGACTTCATGGTGGCCAGCGATCCTGAACCGCAATATGCGTTTCGCATGGGACTCGCGTGGTTGAACGCGCGTGCCGAGGAAACGAATGGGAAGCGATTTGTGGAGCAGACGCCGGAGCAGCAGACTTCCCTGCTCGAACCATTGGGCTTCAAAGATAAGGCGCGGCCGGGCGAAGAGACGGGCGTGCAATTCTTCCGCCTGATGCGCGAGTTCACCGTAACTGGCTTCTATACCAGCGAGGTCGGGTTCAAAGAACTGGATAATCCGGCGTTGAAGTTTTACACCGAATCACCGGAGTGCCCGCACAAGGGCGATCCGGAACACGCGCATCTTTCGCAGGCTCACTCCTGAGAACCATCAAGACCTGGAAGAAACCGTGACCAAGCAAACTTACGATGTGATCGTGATCGGAACTGGCGCGGGCGGCGGGATGGCGATCAAGACGCTGTGCGAAGCGGGGCTTAAAGTGTGCGCGCTGAACGCGGGGCGGAGGCTTGATCCGGAAAAAGACTTTCGCTATCACCGCATGCCATGGGATATGAAGTTCCGCGGACTGGACGATCCCAAGCGGCGAGCCGAATCGTTCGGCTATATGGACAACGAGTACACCAAGGCGGCGTGGGACCACGAGATTCCGTTCACGGTGGCGCCAGGCACAAAATGGATGTGGCCGCGCTGCAATGCGGTGGGGGGTAAAACGAATTTCTGGGGACGGAGTTCGGCGCGCTTCGGCGATATCGATTTCAAGGCAGCCTCGCGCGACGGCTATGACGTCGATTGGCCCATCTCGCATGCTGAGATCAGTCCGTTTTACACGCGAGTGGAAAAAATGATCGGCGTGGCCAGCACAGTGCAAAACCGGCCGAGCAATCCCGATGGCTCGTACTTGCCGCCATTCAAGTTCCGCTGCCTCGATTTTATTTTGCAGGCGGGGTGCAACAAGGTTGGCGTGCCTTATTTGCCAGATCGGTGCGCGCAGCTTACGCAGCCGCATGAGGGGCATCCGGCGTGCCATTTCTGCGGAGAGTGCACGACCGGCTGCGACGTTGGGGCGTTTTTTTCGACGCCCTATTTTCTGCTGCCCAAGGCCGAGGCGACAAAGAACCTGGAATTGCGCACGAATGCACTGGCGAAAAATGTTCTGGTGGATGAGAACGGGCACGCGTCGGGAGTGGCTTACATCGACCGCAAGACCAAGCAGGAAATCGAAGTGTACGGGCGTGCCGTGGTGGTGGCAGCGTCGTGCATTGAATCAGCACGCATCATGCTGAATTCGAAGTCGCGACACTGGCCGAACGGAATCGCCAATTCCAGCGGGCAGTTGGGGCGTAACCTTTGCGATCATCTTTACGGCGAGTCGGCGCGGGGATATTTGCCGCAATTGGTCGGTCAGCCCAGTTTCCCGGATCATGTGGGCGACAGCACGATTGCGTGGATGCCGCGCTGGCAGAACCTGAACGATCCGCATGAGGAGAAATTCATTCGCGGGTATTCCGTCTATCCCGACGGCGGGTGTACGGAGTTTCCCTGGTTCGCGAATGAGGTTGACGGATTCGGATCGTCATTCAAGCGCGAGATCAAGCGGAAGTATCCTTCGCCGGTTAGTTTTGGGATTCAGGCTCCGTCGCTGCGCTCGGACTCGAACTTTATGGATCTCGATCCGGAGGTCAAAGATCCGTATGGAATTCCGGTGGCTCGCATGCACTTCGAATGGGACGAAAATGTCCTGAAGATGTGGGAGCACTCGAAGCAGGTTTGCGCTGAAGTACTCCGCGCGGCGGGTGGAGTGCTCGAAGGCTCGGGTGAGACTCCAGAGATTCCGGGATTCAGCCTGCATGAAACGGGAACCTGTCGGATGGGAAATGATCCCAAGAAGTTCGTGTCCAACCGCTTTGGGCAGACGCACGATTTGCCGAACTTGTACGTGTGCGACGCCAGCGTATTTTTGAATTGCACGGACAAGACCACCACGATCAGCATTCTGGCGTTTTCGCTGCGCACCTCCGAACATCTGATCGAGAATTTCCGCCAGGGTGAACACAAGGCTGCGTGAACGACGAGCCCATGCCTGCTGTGGAACCTTTGCCGCACGGCGTAGGGGGTAGGGGCCGGCTGCGGGAACTGGCGGCACTCTTCTTCAAACTCGGGATGATCAGTTTCGGCGGGCCGGCGGCGCACATCGCGATGATGGAGGCCGAAGTCGTCGGCAAGCGGCAGTGGATGACGCAGCAACAGTTTCTGGATCTGCTGGGTGCGGCCAACCTGATCCCCGGGCCTACTTCGACAGAGACGGCGATCAGCCTGGGCTTCGTGCGCGCGGGCTGGTCGGGGCTGTGCGTTGCCGGAGCGAGTTTCATTCTGCCCGCAGCTGCGATTACTGGGGCGTTCGCGTGGGCCTACGTGCGGTTCGGAGCTTTGACGCAGGCTGTCGCGGTCCTGGCAGGAGTCAAGGCGGCGGTGATCGCAGTGATCGCGATTGCGATCGGGAGACTGGGAAGAACCGCGGTCAAGACCGTGTCGCTGGCTGCGCTTGGCGGCCTGGCGCTAGCCGCATTTTTTCTGGGAGTGAATCCGATTGCGATTCTGTTTGGCGGTGGGCTGCTGGGCATGCTGGCGATACGGGCTTCGAACTTTCGCGCGGCCGCGGCTCTGGTGTTCTCGCCTTGGTTCCCGCAGGGAATCTCTCGCGCGGCCGGGGTATCGGCATTCTGGTCTCGGGCATTGGCGGCGGTCGCCATTGGGTCGGTGGCGACGGTTGTGACACGTCCGTCCGTTTACCGGATCGGGCTGTTCTTTCTCAAGGTGGGCGCTTTGCTATATGGCGGCGGATACGTGCTGCTGGCGTTCCTGGAACAGGGGTTGGTTCAGCAACATGGGTGGCTGACGCATCAGCAATTGCTGGATGCGGTAGCGATCGGGCAGTTTACTCCGGGACCGGTGCTATCGACTGCGACTTTTATTGGATACATTCTGGGCGGAGTGCCGGGAGCGGCGGTCGCAACGGTGGCGATTTTTCTGCCGTCATTTTTTTATGTGGCATTGCTGGCGCCGGTGCTGTTTCGGCTGCGGCAGTCTGCGTGGATGGCAGCGTTTCTGGATTCTGTGAATGTGTGCGCCGTGGCCCTGATGAGCGGAGTCACGTTCCGCTTGGGGACTGATGCGTTGCAAGGCTGGACGATGCTGGGGATTGCCGGGGTCTCACTTGGCATAATGCTGCGATGGAAAGTGAGTCCGGTGTGGGTGGTATTGGCTGGGGGAATAGCCGGGCTATTTTTGGCCGCGTTGCGCTGAGAGTGTGACTACGTTCTTGATGGCCGGGCTATTCGTTTTTTGTTCGCCTATCGCGCAGTTTTGTGGTAAACATATTTCCATGCGAAAAGCCGTCAACCATCTCAAGAAATCGGATCCGATCCTGCGCGCCATTATCGAGCGCGTGGGGCCATGCCGCATGGAGTTTGGAGAGCCGGAATTTTGCAGCCTGGCGGAATCGATTGTTTATCAGCAACTGAACGGCAAGGCCGCGGCCACGATTTTCGAACGCTTCGCCGCACTGGCGGGCGATCCCCTTATGCCGGAGGGAATTCTCAAGCTGAGCGATGAACAGTTGCGCGGCGTGGGGCTATCGAAGCAGAAGTCGGCGTATCTGAAAGATTTGGCGGCGAAGACGGCGGCAGGGGCGCTCGATTTTGTGCGGCTGCCGGAGTTATCGGATGACGAGGTGATTGAGCATCTGACCCAGGTGAAGGGCATCGGAGTATGGACGGCGCACATGTTTCTGATGTTTTCGCTGCAGCGTCCGAATGTACTGCCCACGGGCGACTATGGCGTGCAGGTAGCCATCAAGAAACACTATAAGAAGCGCAAGCTGCCTAAACCGAAAGATATGGAAAGGATTGCGCGAGCGTGGGAACCGTATCGCAGCGTGGCTTGCTGGTATATGTGGAGGAGTCTGGATATCAAGACTATTTAGTTGAGCGCCAGCGCTTGGCCTCTGGGAACCTCAGTGGCCTCTGTGGTTAAATGGTTGCGATGGCTGATCTCAAGATTCGCGTGTTGGTGGCGAAGCCGGGGCTCGACGGGCATGATCGTGGGGCGAAGGTAATTGCCCGCGCGTTGCGCGATGCGGGCATGGAAGTGATTTACACCGGTCTTCGGCAGACGCCGGAGATGATTGTCACGGCGGCCCTACAGGAAGATGTGCAGGTGATTGGGCTGTCGATTCTTTCCGGCGCGCACAACGCCATCGTCCCGCGCGTAATGGACCTGCTCAAGCAGAACAAGATGGACGATGTGATCGTGGTGGTGGGCGGGATTATCCCGAACCAGGATATTGAGGGGCTCAAGAAGATCGGCGTGGCTACAATTTTTCAGCCGGGCACCGCTATGGATGACATTGTTCAGTTCATTCGCACGCACGTGAAGGGGCCGGGCGTACCGGCGGCCGGCTAATGGCCGGGATCAGTTCTTCGCGCGCCCGCGAAATCCTTTCAAACACGGTCGGGCCGGTGCCGTGGTACTGGAAAACTTTTCCTGCGTTCCGCTCGCTAGCCGGGCAGAAATTTGTCTGGTCCCATCACGGCGAGCAGGGGCCGATTGCCCACCTTGTCACTCTTGGCCTTGAACAGGAACAGGACAAAGCTCGACTTGCGCTTAACACTTACTGCCGGCCATTTCTGGTGCCGCCACATTTTCTGGGGATTTGGTGCCCGGAGGGGCGGAATATTCGGCTGGCCTGCTTCGATCCCGACCAGCTGAAGGGATTTGATCTGGCAGAAGTCGCGGGCTGGTTCAAACCATCTGCCGACCGCATCTACTCCGGGACTGCGCCTGTTGCAGACTTCGAAGTGCCAGTCACGCTGGAGCCGGGCATGCACAAGATCGAAACGCCCGCGGAATTTGCGACTGTGGACGAGTTGATCGTCCCGAGCAGTTACAGGGCGATGTCGAACGACGATCCGGCGTTTGCGTTGTTCGTTTTCTATCCACAAGCGGGACTGGTGGAGGTATTGCCGCAGAAATGGTTTACCGCCGCGCAGTACCGCGTGGGGCAGCAATGGATTCCGCGCGCGGCGCGCGATCCGGAGTCGCACCGCATCGTCGGCGAATGCTTTGGAGTCGGAACGTTTCTGCTGGAAGAAGACGGGTGCCGGTTGGCGGAGTGGGTGGAGAGAACTTCGTAGTCGGGGAGACTTTAGTGAAGTGGGTAGCCCTCGGCGCCTGGCAATAGTCCATCAATCTTGACCACTTTCACTCCGGGCTTGAGATCGCCGACCGACACCAGGCTGATTGCACCAGGAAGGACCCGGACGGCCTCGATGACCATGCCGAGGGAGGGAGAAACGAACGGTTCGGCGTCGGCCTCGCCGCGAACCACCTGTGCCGTCCAGTATTGCTTGTAGTCGCTTTCCGACTGGTTCAGGAACTTCAGCAGCACGGCCCGTTCGCGACAACCCGGGGCGCGTACGATGATTTTGACCGCTGCGCCACTCGGCCATGTACGCTTCTCACCGTTCAACAGTTTACGCAGGTCGCCCCGGGTGAGGTTCGTGACGGGATTCTCGGGAGGGACTATGACCGCAACGTCTCTCTGCGCCACTGCCGTCGGCGTGAAGGCCAGGGTGGCGAAGAAGGTAAGCAACAGGATCAGGATGGATCGGCCATTCATGTCGTGTCCCATTTAAAAAGTAAAGGCAACCTGGAGGTGCAAGCCGTCCAGATCGGGCAAATCATCGCGCTGGGTGTGGTCTAACTGCGCTTTGAAAGCGATCCAGTCGTTGAAGTCGTAACGGGCTCCGAATGAGGGACCCGCCCGGAAGCCAACGTCGTTGAAGAGCGTGCCCTGTTCAGAGGCGTTGATGTACTGGTAGCGGACAAAGGGACGCACGTGTCCCCAGCGCCGGGAGATCTGCGAGTAGAAAGCCGGCATGTTGAAGACCGTCCCCGTCGACAACTGCGTTTCACGGATGAGGAAGACCTCATTGAGCGATTCAAATCCGTGGCCAACATAGACGACGTAGGAATTGAGAATGGTTTGGCCAAAGCGGTCGGAAAGGGAGATCTCAGAATCGCTGATCTTGTCGTGAAAGAACGAGCCGCCGAGTTGCAGGCCCGGAGCCCAGTCTGGGCGAGCAAACCAACCCACGAGCACGTGATTGCCGTCGTTCTCATCGTTCAATATTCCAGAGCCGTTGAGATCGGGCCGTACGGTGTCGCTCGAGCCATACTCGGCAACGTAGTTCAAGCCGAGTTTCCCCGAAGGGATGGAACCGGTGAGAACAACGCCCACAGCCTGCGTCGGGAGCAGGCCGCCGTTGCTGGCATACTCCATGATGAGCGGGCGATCGGCGGTGGTCTGCAGCCAGACCGCGCTGCGGAATGCAGTGTTGTAGTAGCCGATGGCGGTCTGGTAACGGCCAAAGGAAATTTTCAGATGATCATTCATTTCGTACCTGAGCAGCGCCTGGCGCAGGTCGAGTTTGTAGCTCTGCGCGTCACCTTCCTCAAAGGTAATGTCGGCAAGCACGCTGGTCTTTTCGGTCAGCCGGGAGTGGAGAAACAGATCGAAGTCTCCGGTGTAAAAGTTTCCCGCCGAGCCGGGGACGAAACCATAGGTAGCCAGTTCCGGCTGACGCTGATTGAGAGCCTGGTAATCGAGTTCTCCGAATCCGCGCCATTGAATACCATGAAGATCGTGAATCGCTCCGGTCAGTTCTGGAGAAGATTGTGGCGGGGCGACTTCCGCCGTGGCCGGGGAGGGCTGGGCCGCAGGAGGTTCGACTGCGGGCGCTGCCGGCGAGGCGAGGCCGACGGACGGAGCAGTCACGCGTTCCGCCTCGAGTTTTGTTACTTTCTCGCGCAGGTCACTGGTCTCCTGCTGCAGGGCTTTCACTTGCTGCACCAGGAGTTCAAGAGTTTTCTGGTCGATGGGAGCAGCGTCCTGGGCGCAGAGTGAGGCAGCGAGCAAAACAATCGCAATGGCCGTGCTAGAAACCCGTAACATCTTCTTTATCCTCTGTGGGCGTGGGTGCCTTGGCCCAACTCGCGGCCGACCTGATTGGGACGCGCCCAGTTTGACTTTCGGCAAATGCGCCTGCGAGCATCGGGTTACTTAAGGTCCGGGGAAAGATGTGATCGTTCGTGCCTCCATTTCAGGAAGTGTCCTTAAATGGTTTCTCGTTTCTTTTCGCCGCAAAGCAAAGAGACGGCATCTCTGCTGCGGCTTCAATCCGCGGATGGGACGAACCGTCTAACGCGTGAGTGCGTACTATCTCTGACCGAAGAAGTTCGCCGACTAGCGAGCGAAAGCCGGGCGCTCATTCTTGCCGGGAACGACAGATTTTTTTCTGTGGGTGCGGACTTGGAAGAGATTTCTGCCCTCGATGGTCCGACAGCCTATGAATTTTCCAAGATGGGGCAACACTTGATGGAAGCGATCGACTGCTTCCCTGCCCCGGTTTATGCCGCCGTTTCGGGATACTGCATGGGAGGCGGGCTTGATCTAGCACTGGCCTGCCATTATCGGATCGCATCTCCGCAGGCGGTGTTCGGACACCGCGGCGCGGCCCTGGGGCTGATCACCGGCTGGGGAGGTACGCAGCGACTGCCCCGGCTAGTAGGTAGAGGGCGTGCGCTGGAAATGTTCATAGCCGCTGAGAGAGTCACTGCAACCCGGGCGTTACAGGTGCGGCTGGTAGATGCTATTGGCGACGATCCGGTGGCCGAAGCGCTACGCCTTATCAGCGACCGAGCGGAGCGAATCTCGTCGGAAATACGGCATCCGACCTAGGACATCTAGGCTAGGAACTCCCGGTTAAGACATTCAAGCTAGAAGATCCGGGCTAAGCCGCATTGCGCGATTCTGCCCGCGTGGTATACCGTAATCAGTTTGCATCTCCGTCTCTCGACCCGTATTTCTCGAAGCGACGTTTCTCGAACCGATACTTCTCGACCCATGGCTGAGCGCAACGAAACTCCCACAGCGAACTCCTCCGCGGCACCGGCGAACGTGCTGACGACGAAGATCGATCCAACGTCCGCAAAGTTTGAAGCTAACATGCGTTTTCTGGCGGACGTGATGTCGCAAGTTCGCAATGAGGAAGTGAAGATCGCCGAGGGCGGCGGCGCGAAGGCGATTGAAAGTCAGCATAAGAAAGGGCGATTGACGGCCCGCGAGCGCATTGCGCTGCTGGCCGATCCAGAGACATTTTTCGAGTTGGGCCTGTACACCGCGCATGGCATGTACGAAGAGTGGGGAGGGGCGCCGGCCGCGGGAGTAATCACTGGGCTGGCACGGATTGAGACGCGGATGGTGATGATCATCGCCAACGACGCCACGGTGAAGGCCGGCGCGTTTTTTCCGATGACCTCGAAGAAGGTCATTCGAGCACAGAACATTGCCATTGAAAATCGTATTCCGACAGTCTACCTGGTCGATTCCGCGGGAGTTTTCCTGCCTCTGCAGGAGGACGTGTTTCCCGACACCGACGATTTTGGCCGCGTGTTTCGCAACAATGCGGTGATGTCGGCGATGGGCATTCCACAGATTGCCGCCATCATGGGCATGTGCGTGGCCGGCGGCGGCTATCTGCCGGTGATGTGCGATCACGTTCTGATGACCGACGGCAGCGGATTATTTCTGGCCGGGCCAGCGCTGGTGCAGGCAGCGATTGGACAGAAGGTTTCCGCCGATGAACTGGGCGGGGCGGCGATGCACTCCGCCATCAGCGGCACGGTTGACTTTCGCGAACCGGACGATCCGGCTTGTCTGGCGCGCATTCGGTCGATCGTGGAGAAATGGGGATACCGGCGGCTTTCTCCCTGGGATCGGAAAAAGCCAGTCGAGCCGGTGTTGGCCGCGGAAGAGATCTATGGAATCTACGACTCGTCGCCGGCGCGGCCTTATGACATGAAAGAGGTGCTGGCGCGCGTGCTTGATGGCAGCCGCTTTGACGAGTACAAACCGGAGTACGGAAAAACCTTGATCTGCGGGTACGGGCGCATTGGCGGGTTTGCCGTGGGAATCGTCGCCAATCAGAAACTGCACGCGCAGCAGACCGATCATGAGGGTCACAAGCGAGTTGAGTTCGGCGGCGTGATCTACACAGAGTCGGCCGAGAAGGCTGCGCGCTTCATCATGGACTGCAATCAGAATCTGATTCCGTTAATCTTTTTCCACGATGTGAACGGATTCATGGTCGGACGAGACGCGGAGTGGAGCGGCATTATCAAGGCGGGCGCAAAGATGGTGAACGCGGTTTCGAATTCGGTGGTGCCGAAGATCACGGTGATCGTAGGCGGTTCGTTCGGCGCAGGGCATTATGCGATGTGCGGCAAGGCGTATGATCCGCGTTTTGTGTTTGCCTGGCCGACGGCGCGGTACGCCGTGATGGGCGGCGAGGCGGCGGCGGGAACCCTGGTTGAGATCAAAGTCAAACAGCTCGAACGCGGTGGCAAGAAGCTCAGCGACGAAGAACGGAAAGAACTTTACGAATCAGTGAAACGCACCTACGATGAGCAGACCGATCCGCGCTACGGCGCGGCTCGGCTGTGGATCGACAAGATCATCGATCCGATTGAGACGCGGGATGCGATCACGCAGGCGCTGGAAGCAGCCTCGCTGAACCCGGATGTGCCGGAGTTTAAGGTAGGAGTGCTGCAAACGTAGATCAGCTTCCTATAGTCGCAGATTTGCGCGCATAGGCGCGGATTAGGAACGAGTAGGGCGATTCTCGATCCGCGGGAATCCGCGTCACTCCGTGGCTGAGATTGTCATGTCTGATGCCGTCAAACTGATCGAGTGTCCACGCGATGCCTGGCAAGGGCTGAAGGGGATGATCCCTGCCGAACTGAAGGTGGACTACCTGAAGGCGTTGATCAGCGTAGGTTTCAAGCATATTGACGCGGTGTCGTTCGTGTCCCCAAAGGCGGTTCCGCAGATGGCCGACTCGGAAGAGGTGCTGAAAGAACTCGATCCGCCCGATGATGTGGAGATCATCGGCATCGTGGTCAACGAAAAGGGCGCGGAACGAGCGATTGCGACGAAGGCAGTGTCGACGCTGGGATTTCCGTATTCGATTTCGGAAACCTTTCTGCGGAAGAATCAGAACCAGTCACCTGAGGAGGCGCTCGAAGAGTTGGAGAAGGTTCAGAACAAGGCAGATGCCGCGCGGCTCGACGTGGTGGTCTATATCTCGATGGCATTCGGGAACCCGTATGGCGACTTATGGAATCCGGACGAGGTGATCGAAGCGATCTCCCTGATGGAAGTCGACAATTTGCAGATGATCTCGCTGGCGGACACGGTCGGCATGGCCACGCCGCAGCAGGTCGGTGAACTGGTGGGCGCGGTGATGGCAAAATATGACTACCTTGAGATTGGGGTGCACCTGCACAGCCGTCCCGAGCAAGCGGCTGAGAAGATTCTGGCGGCCTACGACGCGGGCTGCCGGCGCTTTGATTCGGCCTTGGGCGGTCTGGGAGGGTGTCCTTTTGCGCAGGATGCATTGGTTGGTAACATCCCGACAGAGAAAGTGATTGAAGCACTCACCCACCGGGGCGCCGAATTGCCGAAATTGAAGCCGCTGGACTCCCTGCTGAAAGCGACCGCCGGGATCGGGGCAAGGTTTTCCAGTTCGCATGCGGCAGATTGATGGTCACGGATTTGCACCGATTAACACGGACAGAGCAAATGAATTTGAAGTCAGATTTTTGATCCGCGCGGATCCGTAAAATCCGTGACGCGTTTTTCGAATATGGGCTACAGCACAATACAACTCGCATACGACGGCCGCATCGCCACGATCACGCTGAACCGTCCCGAGAAGCGCAACGCCATCAGCTTCGAACTGATTGACGACCTGCTGCTGGCGCTGGATGAAGTGGCGAAGTCCGAGGCGATCGTTCTGATTGTGACCGGAGCGGGTAAGGCATTCTGTTCCGGGATGGACCTGGAGAATTTGCAGTCGCTGCTGGGCCGTTCGGCGGAACAGAACCTGCAGGACTCGCAGACCATGGTCCGGCTGTTTCGTTCGCTCTATGAATTTCCCAAGGTAACGATTGCGGCGGTGAACGGTGCCGCGATTGCCGGAGGAACCGGTATCGCTCTGCTGTGTGACTTCACGCTGGCGGTTCCGGAGGCGAAATTCGGGTACACCGAAGTGCGCATCGGTTTCGTTCCTGCGATTGTTTCGACATTTTTGTTGCGGCAGGTGGGCGAAAAACAGGCGCGCGATCTGCTACTGACAGGGCGGCTATTCGGAGCAGAGGAGGCGGCGCGCATGGGACTGGTGAGCGAAGTCTTGCCGGCGGAGAATCTGATGACGCGCGCGCGCGAGTTGGCCGCTCTGCTGATGGAGAACAGCCCGTGGTCGTTGCGGGCGACCAAGCAGTTGCTCACCGATCATGTCCGTGCCGAGATCGACTCACAGATTGAAGCAGCCGTGCGCGAGAATGCGGCGATCCGCACGACCGCAGACTTTCGCGAAGGTATCTCGTCGTTCCTGGAGAAGCGCAAACCGGTGTGGACCGGGAAATGAAGCCGAAGCGGCACCACATATTCCACGAAACCCGTCTGCGCGTGCGCTATGCGGAAACCGACCAGATGGGAGTGGTCTACCACGCGAATCACCTGATCTGGTTTGAGGTGGGGCGCGTGGAACTGATGCGGAAGATGGGCTTTTCCTACCGCGATCTCGAGCGCGAGGATGGGCGGTTCATCGCCGTGGCCGAAGCCACATGCCGCTATCGCGCTCCGGTTTATTATGACGAGGAAGTCGTGGTGCGGACGCGGCTGAAGGCAGTGCGTGAGAAAGTCATCGTATTCAATTACGAACTGGTGCGAGCGGAAGACAGAACTTTGCTGGCCGAGGGGGAAACCACGCACATCGTCACTGACGCAAATATGAAAGTTGCGACCCTGCCTGAGAAGTATTTAACGGTGTTCCGGGCAGCGATTGGGAAATAATCTCTCCCATCGTTTGCTCAATTGAGACTGCCACATTTCACGGGGAACCTTCTTGAACGCACTGCACATCAACGGAAACGATCTCACGCTCGAAGATGTCGGAGAAGTTGCGAGTATCGATGCGCGACGCGCCGTTTTGCTGTCGCCCGACGGGCGGCAGTTGGTAAATCAGGCGCGCGCTGTCGTCGATGAGATTGTAGCGAGCAACAAACTGGCCTACGCTATCACGACGGGCGTAGGCAAATTAAGCGATGTGCGCATCGCTGGCGATCAGATCCGCGAACTGCAGGTCAATCTTGTGCGCTCGCACGCGGTTGGGGTCGGCGAACCTTTGTCCGTCGCGGAAACTCGCGCCATGATGTTGTTGCGGGCGAATTCGCTGGCCAAGGGTCACTCCGGAGTGCGCGCCGTGGTCATTGATACGCTCTGCGAGATGCTCAATCGCGGCGTGACACCGGTGGTGCCATCGCAAGGCAGCGTAGGCGCGAGCGGCGATCTCGCACCTCTGGCGCATCTGGCGCTGGCTCTGATTGGTGAAGGCGAGTGCGTCGATGAAAGACACGTACGCGTTCCCAGTGCGGAGTGCCTTAAGCGGGCGCAGATCAAGCCGCTGGTGCTTGAAGCTAAGGAAACCATTTCGCTGATCAACGGAACACAGGCAATGCTGGCCGTGGGAACGCTGGCTCTGCTGGCCGCCGAAACGCTGGTCGATACCGCAGACGTGCTGGGCGGCCTCTGCTGCGACGCGCTCAAGGGCACAGATGCAGCTTTTGACGAACGCATTCATCAGGCGCGGCCGCACGCTGGACAAATCAAGACCGCGGCCAATCTGCGGCGCATGCTGGAAGGCAGTGAAATTCGCGAATCGCACCGCACTTGCGGACGGGTACAGGACGCTTACTCGTTGCGCTGCATCCCGCAAGTGCACGGCGCAGTGCGCGACACCCTAGCACACTGCCGCGAAGTCTTTGAGACGGAGGCGAATTCCGCGGTCGACAATCCTTTGGTCTTCCTCACCGATCCAAAGAACTTGGAAGGCGACGTGATCTCGGGCGGGAACTTTCACGGCGAACCGCTGGCGTTTGCCCTGGATTTTCTCGCCATCGTGCTGAGCGCCCTGGCCGGCATTAGCGAGCGGCGGATCGAGCGACTGGTAAATCCCGCGCTGAGCGAGGGCTTGCCGCCGTTTCTCGCGGCGGGAGCCGGGCTGAACTCCGGCTTCATGATGCCGCAGGTCACGGCAGCGGCGCTGGTGAGCGAGAACAAAGTGCTGGCCCATCCTGCGTCTGTCGACTCGATCACCACTTCAGGAAACAAGGAAGATTATGTTTCCATGGGCATGACGGCAGCGACTAAACTCAAACGCGTAGTCGACAACACGCGAAACGTGCTGGCGATCGAGGCCATGGCCGTGGCGCAGGCACTGGATTTCCTGGCTCCGTCGAAAACTTCGAAACGCGGCCAGGCGGCCCACGCAGCCATCCGGTCGGTGTGTCCGACAATGGAAAAAGACCGGGTGATGTACGGGGATTTCGCGCGCATCGCGGCGCTGATAGCAGGCGGAAAAGTGGCGGCGGTTCTGCGATAGAATTTGCGATCGAGTTCGCTCTGAGAATCATGAATATCCTCACGGAATATCTGAAGTTTCACACCAAGACGCATCGCGCCTACATACACATCACTCCGCAGATCGAACAGATCGTCGCCAAGAGTGGAGTGCGCGAAGGCATGGTCCTGGTCTCGGCGATGCACATTACGGCGGGCGTCTACGTTAACGACAATGAGAGCGGCTTGATCGAGGACATCGACCAATGGCTGGAACATGTGGCGCCATTTCGCAAGGATTACAAGCATCATGAGACTGGCGAGGATAACGGCGACTCTCATCTGAAGGCGCTGTTGATCCATCACGAGGTCATCGTGCCGATTACGGCGGGAAAACTTGATCTGGGCACGTGGCAGCGGATTTTCTATGCGGAGTTCGACGGGCAGCGGGACAAGCGCGTCATCGTGAAAGTCATGGGAGAGTAACGATATGTCGGAAGAACTGAGCGAACTGCAGGAACACGCAGAGCATGCAAAACATGATCCCACGCTGGCGCCGATCTCGGTGACCATGGCGGTACTAGCCGTACTGGTGGCGGTGGTGACGCTGCTCGGCCATCGCGCGCACACGGAAGAAGTGGTGCTGCAGGCCAAATCATCTGATCAATGGGCTTACTACCAGGCCAAGAACATCCGCAGACATACGGACGAGCTTTTCGTCGACTTGACCTCGGTGCAAGCGACCACCGACGCTGCCACACTTGCCAAGCTGCGCGACAAATATTCAACCGAAGCGACACGCTACAAGGATGAGCAAAAAGGAATCGAGGATAAGGCACACGACATGGAAGAGGAAGTTGCCCACGAGAGAAATCGCGCCGATCGATTTGATTTGAGCGAAGTATTTCTCGAAGTTGGACTGGTGATCACATCGATCACTCTTCTCTCTGGGCGGAGATTCTTCTGGTGGCTCGGCATAACACTGGGCGTCTTTGGAATCGTCATCGCGACGACGGGATTCCTGGTGCACTGAAGTGCCCCAACTCTCTCCATAAGTCAGGACCTCTCGCGACTCGATGCGCGGGCAGAACAGGCTAGGCTTCACCGCTCTTTTCAACGGTAGAAGCGGCCACGGTCTCTTCATTCTCTCTAGGCTTGACTACCAGGTATGGGCCGATCGCGAGAACATCCATACGAGTGCGCTGGAAGCAGTCGATGGCTTCCTCAGGAGTGCAGACTATCGGCTCGTTCTCGTTGAAGCTGGTGTTCAGGATCACTGGAATACCGGTCTTGCGGTGGAAGGCCGAGATGAGATCGTAGTACATTGGATTTTCCTCGCGAGCCACAGTCTGCAAACGGCCGGTATCGTCCACATGGTTCACCGCACATAGTTCCTTGCGTTTCTCTGGCCGGATTTTGTACACGTGCAGCATGAAGGGCGAGGGATGATCGTGCTCGAAGTATTCGTGCTGGTAGTCGGCCATGATAGACGGGGCAAAGGGGCGGAACCACTCGCGGTGCTTGATACGGGCGTTCAGGACATCTTTCATGTTGGGCAGGCCGGGATGGGCGACGATCGAACGATTGCCGAGCGCGCGCGGGCCCCACTCCATGCGCCCTTGAAACCAGCCGATCACATTGCCGGCCGCGATCTGTTCAGCGACTTCGTCGAGTAACGCACCCCGGTCCATTTTGCGGTATTGCAGGCTGGCGTTTTGCAATGCGGATTGGATACGCGAGTCGGAAAACTCCGGCCCCAGGTAAGAATGTTTCAGTTCGTGGCGGCGAGGCTGTTTCAGCACTGAGTGGTACGTGTGTAGGGCAGCGCCGATGGCCAGGCCCTCGTCACCTGCGGCGGGCTGAATGCAAGTACGGAGGAACGGAGTATGGTCGAACAGTTTACCGTTGGCCACGCTGTTCAGCGCGCATCCGCCAGCCATTGCGAGACTTTCGAGCGGGACTCGTTCATGGAGTCGATTTAGCAAGTGGAAGAAGATATCTTCAAAGCGCTGCTGTAAGGCGAATGCCAGGTCCATATCGCGCCGAGTGATTTCGGTGTTAGGTCGCCGTGGCTCGCCGAATATTTGTTCCATCCGGTCTGAGAAGTGGCGCGCCAGCTTCACCGTTCCGTCGGGCAAGACCTGCATTCCCTGATTGCTGCCGAGCGGTTTGAAATAGTCGAGGTCAAGTTGGAAGCCGCCGTTCTTCGGCGCCACGATCTTGTTGATCTTGTCGCAATAACCATCTTTCCCGTATGGAGCGAGCCCCATCACTTTGCCTTCATCGCCGTACTGGCTGTAGCCGATGAATTCGCAGATCATGGTGTAGACGCTGCCCAAGGAGTGCGGAAGGAAGACGCGGTCGAGAACTTCAATCTCGCTGCCTTCGCATCGGGCCATCATCGTCGAGACAAAATCCCCGGAGCCGTCGTAGCTGAAACCCGCAGCCTTCTCCCAAGGCGAGCAATAGTAGGCGCTGGCGATATGGGCGATGTGGTGTTCGAGATGGTGTTCCTGAAAACGAAGTTCCGCGGCATCGATGTCGAGTGCTTTCGACAGAAGCGAGCGCACGTTGCGCATGGCCTCTTTCCGTTGGCGCAGGCGGATGAAATTCAGGATCTTGGCCGGATTGGCGAGAGCGTATTGAACTTTCTTCGCCAGGTTGGCATCGCTGTCCTGGCCTACGGCCACATGTTCGACGTCGGAGATTTTCGCTCCAACTGCATCCAAGCACGCTTTGACGGCGAGCGCCGGAAATCCGCCGAAGTGTTTATGACGATTCAGGCGCTCCTCGGCAATGGCGAACTTCACCTCTCCATCCAATACGATCGCGGCGGAGGCATCGGCGTGAAACATGTTAAGGCCCAAAATGAGCATGAACTACGTTTGTCTCCTTAGAATTTGTGCTCGCGATTGGATCATTCAATCTGGCCGGGGTTCCGGCCTTCGAAGAACGCGGCCGTACTCACGGCCAGTCGCTTTCCGGTAAGCACCGATTCATCGACACGCAGGGTCGCAAGCGTAGAGCAGACAAGTTCTTCGAGCGGTATCGGCGACCGGTTCTGATGCAAGGCTTGAACAAAAGCTGCCCACTCGCCGCGATGTCCTTTATCCTGACGCCAGCGTGAACGGACGATCGCCTTGCGGCCGTCTCGCACCAGTTCGAGACGGCGAAAATCCTCGAGCACGGCGGTGCTGCCTCCGCCGAAGACCTCAATTCGCTCCTTGGAAAACGCCCGGTCGCCGTTGGCGAGATAACTAATCGTTCCTTCCGAACCGTTGGCAAAACGAAGCGAGACCAGGACGTTGTCGCCGCTGTAGCGGCCTGAGTTGCCGACGGAGCGAGCTTCGACTTCGACAATCGGGGACGACGCGAGAAACATCAGAAGATCGACAAAGTGGCAGACCTCGCCCAGGATGCGGCCGCCGCCCTGTTCTCGATCATTGACCCAATGGTCGGGAGGAAGGTATCCGGCGTTGATGCGATAGTTGAGGGCGAGTGGCTCGGAAATTGGCGCGAGAAATGATTTCATGCGCGCGGCCATGGGCGCGAAACGGCGATTGAATCCAAGCATCAGCGTGGGCCTCTCAGGAGCGGCAAGGCTGAGATATGCGGACACAATCGAGCGCAATTCTTCCTCCGACAAGCAGAGCGGCTTCTCGCAGAACACATGCTTTCCAGCGGCGAACGCAGCCAGAACCTGCTTCGCATGCAGGTGATGGCGAGTCGCGATCACTACGGCGTTGATAGAAGGATCGTGAATCAGTTGAGTTTCGTCCGTGGTGCAATTTCGAAAGCCGAATTTGCGCTCGATATGTTGCGCATGAGAACCGTTGGCCGCGCATACCGAGACCAGGGTTGTATCGCTCGAAGCCTTCATCGCCGGGGCAAGGGTGCCGGCGGCAAACACTCCAGCGCCGAGCAAGCCGACTGAAACGCCGCGGGACGATGCGGGCCCGGAGCTGGGTACGGCCGCGCGCTGAGGCACAACAGCGAGCGTGAGTGAATCGTCTTTAGTTGGCGTGTATTGAATGACCACGCCGAGGAACGGCTCGCGCGACTTTCCGGTGATCAGAGCATAGGCACTCTGCGCACGCTCGATGGAGAAGCGGTGCGTGATCAGCGCGTCTACGTCAATTTTTTTCTCGCTAAGCAACTGGACAAACGCTTCCATGTTGCGGGTTTCGGTCCAGCGCACGTACCCGATGGGATAGTCGCGCCCTTTCTGCTCGTAGGCCGCATCGTAACGGCCGGGGCCGTAGGAACGCGAGATGCGGAAATCGATCTCCTTCTCGTAGTAGGCTTTGCGCTCAATGTCCATGCCAACGGTGCCGACGGCCACGACGATGGCGCGATCGCGTGCGACGGCGCCGGCGAGGTTGACGGGATCGCTGCTCGGCGTCTCGGCAGTGATCAGAACGGAGTCAATGCCCGCGCCGTGCGACGTCTCAATGCAGAGATCCCGGAACGCTGAGGTAGAACTACACGTGCCATCTGCACCCATGCGCAGGGCAAGACCTGCGCGCACTGGGTCAAGGTCCATGCCGAGCACGCGACAGCCCGCGGCCTTTAGCAGTTGAACTGTGAGTTGACCGAGCAGACCTAGGCCAATCACGGCGATCAAATCTCCGAGTTTGGCCTCCGCGTTGCGAATGCCATGCAGCGCAACTGCCCCCAGCGTCGCGAAAGCAGCTTCGTCGAAAGGAACTTCGTCGCCAGCTCGGCGCGACGGAATGTGCGCCACCAGCAAGCGGGGAACACACGCGATCTCCGCGTGAACGGCGAATCCGGCGCCAGCGCAAGCGACGCGGTCGCCCGGCTGCAGGTCGGTGACGCCGTCGCCGACCGCGATCACAGTTCCGGCACTGCTGTAGCCGGGGCTCTGCAGCCGGTCAAGACGGCTGCGCACGGCCTCGATCGCGGAGAAGATTCCGTCGCGCTGCACTTTGCCGATGACTTCGCGCACCAGATCGGGCCGGGAGTGCGCCTTCTGCAGCAGACTCTTGCGGGCAAACTCGGCAGACGCGCGTTCTGTGCCTGCGGAAACCACCGAAGCCGCTACGCGCACCAGCACACAACCGGGCAAAAGTTGCGGCGCTGGAACTTCTTCCACCGTGATCTCACCCGTGCGCGCATGTTGGAGAACTTGTTTCATGCCGTGGCCACTTGCCCGAACGGAGTCAGCTCTGATTCGAAT
>Ga0307476_10000171_pt1 | contig 63946 bp, 44 predicted proteins | sample atmos_gasesECM2C_2_FD_203314 | JGI IMG/M metagenome (GOLD analysis project Ga0307476, IMG submission 203314) | Hardwood forest soil microbial communities from Morgan-Monroe State Forest, Indiana, United States - atmos_gasesECM2C_05 | ecosystem: Environmental > Terrestrial > Soil > Temperate... | reverse complement strand
GCTTCATTCTGTGATGTCGGAACTGGACAAAGTCTTCGGCGAGCTTGCCGGCAAGCGCGCGCAGCAGGATCAGGAGCGCCGCGAACGCCATAAGCTTGCCAGCGAGTTCTTGACGGAATTTTTCGAGCAGGACATCAAGCCGTCGCAGACGCTGAAAACGCGCGGCATCGAATCGAGCCTGATCGATCACAAGCTGGTCCTGCACCGGCCGCAATCGGGCCACTACGAAGAGCCGCTCTACGTCGTCGTCGGCGAGCAGGGCGAGATCGATATCGCCGGACGCTCGCTCGGCCGCTATCAGCCGGCCGAGAAGCTTGCCAAAAAGCGCGAGCTGATCGGCGAGATCATCTCGTTCTTCGATCTGTAGAGTTCAGCAATGGACAACGTCGCGATCGTCGGCGGCGGCATCGGCGGGCTGACTGCGGCGCTGGCGCTGCTTCGCCGCGGCATCGACGTCGATGTCTACGAGCAGGCGCCGGAACTGCGCGAGCTCGGCGCCGGCGTGCAGATCAGCGCCAATGGCACCCGCGTGCTTCATGCGCTCGGGCTCAAGGACGCGCTGGAGAAAGTCCAGGTGCTGCCGGCCGGCAAGGCGATCCGGCTGTGGAATACCGGGCAGAGCTGGAAGCTGTTCGATCTCGGCCTGGAATCGGTCGAGCGCTACGGCTTTCCCTACATCACCATTCACCGCGGCGATCTGCACGGCGTGATCGCGCAAGCGGTGCTGCAGGCAAAACCCGGCGCCATTCACCTGAGCCGCAAATGCATTGGCGTCACGCAAACCGCCGACCACGTCGAGCTGCGCTTCGAAACCGGCGCGCCGGTGACGGCAAAGCTCGTGGTCGGCGCCGACGGCGTGCATTCGGTGGTGCGGGAAACCTTGTTCGGCGCGGCGAAGCCAAATTTCTGCGGCATCATTGCCTGGCGCGGCGTCATTCCGATGGAGCGCGTGCCGGCCTCGATCTCGCGCAGCATCGGCACCAATTGGGTCGGCCCCGGAGGCCACGTCGTGCACTATCCGCTGCGCGCCGGAACGCTGCTCAACTTCGTCGGCATGGGCGAGCGCGATTGGACCGTCGAAGGCTGGAACGTGCGCGGCACGACGGAAGAAGTGTTGAGCGACTTTCGCGGCTGGCATGCCGACGTGCACGCACTGATTCGCAACGTCGACGTGCCGTACAAATGGGGCTTGGCGCTACGGCCGCCGATGGATGCATGGAGCAGAGGCCGCTGCACGCTCCTGGGCGACGCCTGCCATCCGATGGTGCCGCTGTTGGCCCAGGGCGCGGTCATGGCGCTCGAAGATGGTCTTGTGCTGGCGCGGGCGCTCGAAAAATATCCGCATGATCACCAGACCGCGCTGGCCGCCTACGAAGCGGCGCGCCGCGACCGCGCCAATAAGGTCGTCGCCGGGTCCGCCGCCATGATTCCGCGCTTCCACAACCGCGCCATGGTCGACGCCGCGGCGGCGCAGGCCCATGTCGATCACGAATGGCAGGAGGATCGCATCCGGGAGCGTTACGACTGGCTGTTTACCTACGACGCCACGGCGGTGCCGGTCTGAGCCTTTGGCCTGTTTCGCTCGACGCCGAAAGTCATTATAAGCGCCGCAACAGCCGCAAGGATTCCTGCTCAGAGGATGCGACCATGTATTCAGGCCCCGGCGTGAAGACGAGCGCGGATTATCCGATCCCGGACACCATGAAAGCCTGGGTGCTGGGCAATCCCGGCGAGCTCAAACTCGCCGAGAAGCCGGTCCCGGTCCCCAGGCGCGCCGAAGTGCTGGTGCGCATCGATGCGGTGGCGATCTGCGCCACTGACCTGGAAATCATCGACCACGGACCGCCGGCCTCGATCCAGGGCGGCATGCCGTTCAACAAGAATTTCACGCCCGGCCATGAATATATGGGAACCGTTGTCGCGCTCGGCCCCGGCGTCGACGAATACCGCATCGGCCAGCGCATCACCGTCGAGATCCATGCCGGCTGCGGGCAATGCAAGCGCTGCCGCGAGGGCATGTACACGTCGTGCCACAACTACGGGCTCAATTACGGCGACGTCGACAAGGGCCACCGCGCCAACGGCTTCACCACCGACGGCGGTTTCTGCGAATACCAAGTCAACCACATCAACACGCTGGTCGCCATTCCCGACACGATGTCGGACGAGGAGGCGACGCTGGTGGTGACGGCGGGCACGGCGATGTACGGGCTGACCGAGCTCGGCGGCCTCGTCGCCGGCGAAAGCGTCGTTGTCACCGGCCCCGGCCCGATCGGGCTGCTCGGCGTCGCGGTGGCGAAGGCGCTTGGCGCCTCGCCGGTGATCCTCACCGGCACCCGCGACAACCGGTTGAAAATCGGCCGCGAGCTCGGCGCGGATCATGTCATCAACGTCCGCAATGAAGACGCCGTCGAAGCGGTACGCCGGCTCAACGGCGGCAAGGGCGTAGACTACGTGATCGAGTGCTCGGGCGCGCTCAATGCGGTCAATGACGCGATCCGCATGGTCAATCGCGGCGGCAAAGTCTGCCTCGCCGCGTTCCCGCACCAGGAGACGCCGGTCGACGTCGCCCATATCGTGCGCAACAACATTTATCTCTACGGCATCCGCGGCGAGGGCAAGACCGCGACCCATCGCGTCGAAGCCTTCATGTCGCAAAAGCGCTTCGACGCCACCAAAATCCACACCCACACATTTCCGCTCGACGATCTGCCGACCGCGATCCGCTACGCCAAGGACCGCGTCGACGACGCGATCAAGGTCGTGGTGAAGGCCAAAGGCGTCGCCGCGCACCGGGTCGCCGCCGAATGAGGACATTCGTTGCGCTGACTTGCGCCGCGCTTGCTGCTTCATTCTTCTTGAAAGCAATGCCGGCTGCGGCCGAGGATTGGCCGAGCCATCCGGTCCGCATCGTCAACACCTTTGCGCCGGGCGGCGCCGCCGACATTCTCGCCCGCATGGCCGCCGACCAACTCACCAAGGCTTTCGGCCAGCAATTCTATGTCGAGACCCGCGCCGGCGCCGGCGGCGTCATCGGCGTCGACTTCGTCGCTCATTCCGATCCCGACGGCTACAATTTCGTCATTACGACGCTGTCGCTCACGGCGATCAATCCGCTGATCAATGCCAAGATCGGCTACGACCCGCTCAAGGATTTGACTCACGTCGCGTATCTGGCGGGCTCGCCGATCGTCTTCATCGTCAGCGCCAAAAGCGACACCAAGACACTGAAGGATTTCGTCGCCAAGGCCAAGGCGAGCGGCAAGCCGCTGACCTACGGTGTCTCCGGACTCGCCAGTGCCGGGCAGATGATTGCGGAATCCTTCGCGCAGATCGCCGATCTCAAATTCCAGGTGGTGCCGTACAAGGGCGCCGCGCAAAGCCAGCTCGACGTGGTGGCCGGCAACATCGATTTCGCCACGCCGACGGTGACGTCGGCGTCGCCGCAGCTGCAAGGCGGCACCGTTGTCGGCCTCGCCCAAACCGGCAGCGAGCGGCTGCCGGATTATCCGGACGTGCCGACCTTCAAGGAGCTCGGCTACAAGCTCGAGGCGACCAACTGGTTCGGCCTCGCCGGTCCGGCCGGGCTTCCCGCCGACATCGTGCGCAAGGTCAATGCCGTGATCAATGCCGGCATGGCGCAGCCCGACAACCAGAGCCGCATCCGCCAGGACGGCATGATCATCGCGCCGATGGATGCGGATGCATTCGACGCCTTCGTCGCCCACGAAGCACTGCGTTGGAAGCCGGTCATCCTCAAGGCCGGGCTGAAGATGGAATAGCCGGCCGTCACGTCTTTCGAATGCGGAACGTCAGCAGCCGTTTTTGCTTGTGCGTGGCTTCGAGCGCGTCGCCGGTCTGGTTGAGCAGGTTCGGGATATCGATGCCGGCGAGCGGATCGGTGCATTCCACGACCAGAATGTCGCCGGCCGCCATGCCGCCGAGCGCCTTCTTGGTGCGCAGCGCCGGCAGCGGACATTTGAGGCCACGCAAATTGAGCGTCTTTTCCGTCATTCCCAATGCCGTCGTCCTTGGAGACGGACGATCCAGTAATCTCAGCCGGCGAGGATATATACTCGGTTTTGGCGATTACTGGATGCCCGGCTTCGCGGGCATGACATATAAAAAATGGCCGTCAATTCCAGCATCCAGCGCATCACGCGCCTGACGCCGCTCCGCGCGATCCTTGCGCTTATTGATTCGCGTATTGACGCGGTGCAGCCGCGCAAATGTCCGCTGGCGTCGGGCCGCGGCTACACGCTCGCCGAAGATATTGTTGTCTCGCAACTTCCGCCAACGCCGATCGCATTGCGCGACGGCTTCGCCGTCGAAGCCGGCACGATTGCCGACGCGAGCCCTTATTCACCGGTGCCGTTACCGTCGAAGCCTCGGCGCGTCGATACCGGAGAGGAGCTGCCAAGCGGCACCGATGCCGTGGCGCCGCTCGACGCCATTGACGAGCGCGGCAACCGCGCCGAAGCAGTCGCAATGGTTACGCCGGGCGAAGGTGTGCTCCTCGCCGGCGGCGACGCTGCCGCGCAAAGCGCTTTGCGTCGCGCCGGGCATAGATTGCGCGACCTTGACATCGCCGTGACGGCCGCCACCGGCATAGCCGATGTGACGGTACGCGCGCCGCGTCTCCGCATCGCCTGTGGCAGCGACTCGAAGACGCCGCTGATCGAAAGCGCGCTCGACGCGCTCGCCCATGCCGCGACCGCCGTCGGATGCACGGTGCACGGGGCGTGGCGCGAAGTCGGGGGACTCGATCGTGCCTTGGCCGACGAAAGCGCCGATGCGGTGATCGCCGTCGGCGGCACTGGCAGTGGGCGGCGCGATGCCGCTGTGCATACGTTGGCGCGGCTCGGCCAAGTCGAAGCGCACGGCATCGCCGTGTTGCCGGGCGACACGGCGGCGTTCGGCTTCGTCGGCGCGCGGCCGGTGCTGCTGGCGCCTGGACGCCTCGATGCGGCGCTGGCGATCTGGGTGCTGATCGGGCGTCATCTCGTCGCCAAGCTCGCCGGTGGCAGCGTCGCGGATGTGGCGATAACGCTGCCGCTAAAGCGCAAAGTCATATCGACCATCGGGCTGTCCGAACTCGTTCCGGTGGCTTGCACCGGCGGCGTGGCGGAGCCGCTCGCCTCGGGCTATTTATCGTTACAGTCGCTGGCTCGCAGCGACGGCTGGATCGTCGTTCCGGCCGACAGCGAAGGTTTTGCAGCCGGGTCGCCGGTTGCCGTGAGAGCATGGCCATAAATCCGAAATCCTTCGAACGTCCCACCGCAATCATCGACGCGGTCAAGCGCGCCGCGCGGCAGGAGCAATTCCTCGAAGTGGTATCCGCTGACGAGGCGCGGCGCCGGTTCGATGCCTGCATCGACCGCTCGCCGCTCGGCAGCGAAAGCGTCCGCCTCGGCGCAGCGCTATCGCGCGTGCTCGCGGCCGATGTCGTCGCTCCGGTCGATGCGCCGCCGTTCGACCGTTCCAATGTCGACGGCTTTGCCCTGCGCGCGGCCGACACTGCGGGCGCCAGCGACAGCGTGCCGAAGCGGCTGATGCTCAATGCCGAAGTGATTGCCTGCGGCGTTGCGCCAGCCATCGAAGTTCTGCCAGGCACGGCGACCGCGATCGCGACCGGCGGTGTCATCCCGCGCGGCGCCGATGCGGTGGTGATGATCGAGCATACCGATTTGATCGAAGCCGATGTCGCGCCGGCAATCGGGCTGCGCCGCGCCGCGGCGAGCGGCCAACTCATCTCCTACGCCGGCTCCGATATCGCCCGCGGCGAGGCGCTGCTGCGCCGCGGCACGCGCATCGGCTCGCGCGAGGTCGGCATGCTCGCGGCGTGCGGTTTTGCCGCCATCGACGTGGTGCGACGCCCGCGCGTCGCCGTGCTTTCGACCGGTGACGAGCTGGTCGAGCCTGGCCGGCCGCTGCCGCCGGCCGGCGTCTATGACAGCAACGGCGCCATCATCGCCGCCGCAATCGCCGAGGCCGGCGGCGAGCCGGTGCCGTTCGGCGCCTTCCCCGACCAAGAGGTCGCGCTCGAACTGGCGATGCGCGCGGCGCTGGATTCCTGCGACATGGTGGTGCTGTCTGGCGGCACCTCGAAGGGCGCCGGCGATCTGTCCCATCGCGTCGTGTCGCGGCTCGGCGCGCCTGGCATTCTTGTCCATGGCGTCGCGCTCAAGCCGGGCAAGCCGCTGTGTCTCGCGGCGATCGGCGAAAAGCCGCTGGTCGTGCTGCCGGGCTTTCCCACTTCGGCGATCTTCACCTTTCACGCCTTCGTCGCGCCGGTGATCCGCGCGCGCGCCGGGCTGGCGCAGGAAACCGCACGAACGGCGACGGCGCGCGTGCCGGTGCGGATCGCATCCGAGCTTGGCCGCGAGGAGTTCGTCCTCGTCTCGCTGGTCGCCCGCGAAGACGGCGCTATCGCGTTCCCGACCGGCAAGGGTTCGGGTGCGGTGACGGCATTCTCCCAGGCCGACGGATTCTTGACCATCGATCCGCTCGTCAGCGCGCTCGATGCGGACACCAGCGCCGAGGTCACGCTGATCGGCGACGCGGCGCGCGCGCCCGATCTCGTCATCATGGGCAGCCACGATATCGCGCTCGATGTCGTGGTCGGCGCGCTCGCCGAACGCGGCTTCAACGCGCGAACCATCGCCGTCGGTAGTCTCGGCGGCGTTGCCGCGCTCAGTCGCGGCGAATGCGACCTCGCGCCGGTGCACCTCGTCGACCCGGCGACTGGCGTCTACAACAAACATCTGCTGGCGCCCGGCCTGGCGCTGGTGCCCGGCTGGCGGCGCATGCAGGGCTTTGTTTATCGCCCGGGCGACTCTCGCTTCGAAGGCCGCACCGCGGACGCCGCGTTAAAAACCGCGCTCGCCGATCCCGCGGTGCTGATGGTCAACCGCAATGCCGGATCCGGCACCCGCGTCTTGATCGACAGCCTGCTCGGCCGCGTGCGGCCGCCCGGTTACGCCAACCAGCCGCGGTCGCATAACGCGGTCGCCGCCGCGGTCGCGCAAAACCGCGCCGATTGGGGCGTCGCGATCGCGCCGGTGGCGCGGATGTACGGTCTCGCCTTTCTGCCCATCGCGCCAGAGGACTACGATTTTTTGCTGCGCGAGGCGCGCCGCGAGCGGCCCGCCGTTCAGGCTTTCCTGGACATCTTACGGGACAAAACCACGCGCGAGCGCATCCGCGCGCTCGGCATGGAACCCGCAGGCGAATGACGCTACATAGGGCCTATGCGCATCATCGGTCTCGCGGGCTGGAGCGGCTCGGGCAAGACCACACTGGTCACCAGCGTGATCCCGGTGCTGCTCGGACGCGGCCTGAAAGTTGCCACCGTCAAGCACGCGCATCATGAATTCGATACCGACCAGCCGGGCAAGGATTCCTGGCTGCACCGGCAAGCCGGCGCCAGCGAGGTCGCGATCGTGTCCAACCGCCGCTGGGCCATTGTTCACGAGCTTGGCGACGAGCCAGAACCGCCGCTCGCCGACATTTTGGCAAAGCTTAGCCCGGTCGATCTGGTGATCGTCGAAGGCTTTAAGCGCCATTCGCATCCAAAGCTCGAAGTCTTTCGCGCCACGGTCGGCAAGCCGCTGTTGCACCCCGATGACGATTGCATTGTTGCTGTGGCGACGGACGCGCCGTTGCCGCAAGCGCTGGTGCCGGTGCTGATGCTCGATGATTTTGACGGCATCGCCAATATGTTCGAGGCGGAGGCGCTGCCGCTCGAGCAAATCGGCCCACTGCGGGACCAAGCCTGATGGCGCAGCTCAGCGACGATTGCTTCGCCTTCAACGGTCCGCTGCTGCCGGTCGCCGACGCCGAGCGTCTGATTGTCGAGCGCGTTTCGCCGGTGAGCGAACGCGAGACTGTGACATTGCGGGAAGCGATGGGTCGCGTGCTGGCCGAGGACGTAGTCGCCCCCGTCAACGTGCCGCCGTTCGATAATTCCGCCGTGGACGGCTTTGCGGTGCGCGCCGACAATCTCGATGCCAAAGGCGAAACGCGCCTCACCATTGTCGATCGGGTCGCCGCCGGACATGACGCCACACACGCGCTTCATGCCGGCGAGGCGATCCGCATTTTCACCGGCGCACCGATGCCGGCCGGTGCCGACACGGTTTTCATGCAAGAAGACTGCCGCGTCGACGGCGGCACCGTCGTTGTGCCGCCGGGACTAAAGCTCGGCGCTAACCGCCGGCTGGCCGGTGAGGATATGCGCGCCGGCGCGGTCGCATTGCCCGCCGGCCGCCGTCTCGCCGTGCAGCACGTTGCGCTGGCGGCTGCGCTCGGTCTTACCGCGCTCAGGGTTCGCCGCCGCGTGCGGGTCGCATTGTTCTCGACCGGCGATGAAATCGTCGAGCCCGGCGCGCAACTGCCGCGCGCTGCGCTCTACGATTCAAACCGCTACCTGCTCGCAGGCCTCATCGGGCGGCTTGGCGCCGAAGTCACCGACCTCGGCATTCTCAGTGACGATCCGCAACAGCTCGCGCGCGCTATCGCCAAGGCCGCCGAGGATCATGATCTCGTGCTGACCTCAGGCGGCGTTTCGACCGGCGAGGCCGATTATGTGCGCAGCGCCGTCGAAAGCATCGGCCGCATCGTGTTTTGGCGGGTCGCGATAAAACCCGGCCGGCCGGTGGCAATGGGCGTCGTGCCGGCGGCGAGGACCGGACATAGCGCGGCCTTCGTCGGCTTGCCGGGAAATCCGGTCGCGGTCTTCGTCACCTTCGTGCGCGTGGTGCGGCCATTGCTGTTGCGCTTGGCCGGCGCGCTGCCCGAGCCGCTCATCGCCATGCCGGCGCGCTCAGCCTTCGCCTACAGGAAGCGCAAAGGCCGGCGCGAATACGTGCGCGTCGCGCTGCGGCAGGCCTCCGACGGTGCTATCGAAGCCTTCAAGCACCCGCAGGACGGTGCCGGCGTCATCACGTCGCTGACCGAAACCGACGGCCTGGCCGAATTGACCGAAGAGATCACCGATGTCGAGCCGGGCGCGACAATCGGCTTCCTCTCCTATGCGTTGCTGGTCGGCTAATACACGCGAGCGTACACTGGCGACGCTGGCGGGCCGGCGAAATCGGGAGAACTCCATGCAGATCGCGCGAGCGGCTTTATTGGCGATCGTTATCTTCGCGCTGCTCGGACCAGACCTTAGCGCTCACGCTCAGCCTGCGCCGGCCGCCTGGCATCCGGTCGGCAATGTCGAATTTTTCGTCGGCGCCGGCGCCGGCGGCGAGAACGACCGCATCGCGCGCGCCATCCAGCGCGTGCTGACCAAGGAGCATCTGGTCGATTCGATGACGGTGCTCAACAAGCCGGGCGCCGCCCAAATCATCGCCATGACCGATCTGTCGCGCAAGGAAGGCGACGGCAACGAGATCGGCCTTGCCTCGGGCAGCTTCATCAATGCCATCGCCCGCAAAGGCTTGGACCTTCATCATCATCTCACGCCGCTGGTCAAGCTGTTCGATGCCTATCAATGCTATTTCACGGCGGTCGATTCGCCGATCAAAAACATGGTCGACGTGCGCGATCGGCTCAAAGCCGATCCAGCGTCGGTGACGTTTGCGTTCCCGGTCGGACTCGGCAGTCCGCTGCATGTCTCCGTGGTCAATGTCGGCAAGACGGCGGGAGCGCCGGCGAAAAAGCTGGTCACGGTGGTGTTCGATTCCGGCTCCGACGTTTCGGTGCAAGCCGCCGGCGGCCACATCGACGTCGGCGAAACCAGCATCGGCTCTTCGATGCCGCTGATCCAGGGCGGCAAGCTGCGCATGCTCGGCATTGCGGCGCCGGAACGGCTACCCGGCGAACTGGCCCAATATCCGACGCTGCGCGAGCAGGGCCTCGACGTGGTCACGGCGAATTCCTACACCGTGCTCTTGCCCAACGGGCTGAAACCCGAGCAGATCGCATTCTGGGCCGATGCGCTCGACCGCGTGATGGTCGATCCCGACTTCAAGCTCGATCTCGAGCGCAATTTCTGGACGCTAAAACCCATCCGTTATCCGGAAGCCGCCCAGTGGCTGCAGCACGACTACGACGACAACCGCGCGGTGCTCACCGAGCTCGGAATGCTGGAATGACCACGGCGCGGACGCTGTTCGAAAAAATCTGGGCCGACCATGTGATCGTGGTGTCGCCGCAAGGCGAGGCGCTGCTCTACGTCGATTTCAACCTGATCAACGAAGGCCAGTCGTTCCTCGCTTTCGATCAGCTGCGGATAGAGGGCCGCCAATCGCGCCGGCCACAGCAGCAACTCGCGGTCACCGACCACTATCTGCCGACCATCAACCGTGCGCGCGGCACGGCGGGGATGGCCAATCCGGAAATCCGCCGCGTCGTCGAAATGATGGACGAGAACGCGAGAGATTTCCGGCTGCCCCATGTCGGCTGGTTTCATCGCGATCAGGGCATCGCCCATGTCATCGCCCCGGAGCTCGGCATTTCCCAGCCCGGCATGCTGATCACCTGCAACGACTCCCACACCGCGACCAACGGCGCCTGCGGCGCGCTGGCGGTGCCGATCGGCGGCGGCAACCAGCTGCGCCACGTCGTGGCCACCCAGACGGTCTGGCTGAAGAAACCGAAGACAATGCGCATCGCGATCGACGGCGAACTGCCAAAAGCGGTGACGGCGAAAGATATAATTCTTTCGATCATCGGCGACATCGGCGTCGGCGGCGCCACCGGCTATGCGGTGGAATATGCCGGCTCGGCGATCCGCGCGCTGTCGATGGAAGGCCGGCTGACGATCTGCAACATGTCGATCGAGGCCGGCGCCCGCATCGGCATGGTCGGTCCCGACGACACCACCTATCAGTTTCTCGCTGACCGCAGATATGCGCCCAAGGGCGCGGACTGGGACCAAGCGTTGGCCTATTGGCGGACGCTGCCGACGGATGCGGAAGCTGCTTTCGACCGCGAGCTTTCCTTCGACGCCGCGCGACTGGCGCCGATGGTGAGCTGGGGCACCAGCCCGGAGGATTCCGCGCCGATCGACGGCGCCGTTCCCGACCCCTCGCGCATCGACGATGCCGACCGGCGGCGCCACGTCGAACGCGCGCTCGACTACATGCAGCTTCGGCCGGTAACGCCGCTCGCGGACGTCGCGATCGATCGGGTGTTCATCGGCTCCTGCACCAACAGCCGCATCGAAGACCTGCGCGCCGCGGCGCTTGTGCTCAAGGGCCGCCGCGCGGTCGTTCCCGGCATGGTCTCGCCGGGCTCGAGCGCGGTGAAGCGGCAGGCCGAAGCCGAGGGGCTCGATCGCATCTTCATCGACGCCGGCCTCGAATGGCGCGACTCCGGCTGCTCGATGTGCAACGGCTCGAATGGCGAACTGGTCGCGCCCGGCGAGCGTTGCGCGTCCACGACCAACCGCAATTACGAGGGCCGCCAGGGCCGCGGCGCGCTCACCCACATCATGAGTCCCGCCATGGTCGCCGCGGCTGCGGTGTTCGGCCGATTGGCCGATGTGCGGCTGCTATCGTGAGACAGTGATGCAGCCGTTCACCGTGCTCACCGCCGTTGCCGCTCCGCTCGAGATCGCAAGCGTCGACACCGGAATGATTCTGCCCGGCCGTTATATGCGCCGACATCGCCGCCCCGGGCACGATTACGGCGAAGCCTTCCTCTACGATCTTCGCTTCGATGAAGCGGGCCGTCCGCGCGCCGAATTCGTGCTGAACGATCCGATTTACCGAAATGCCAAAATCCTCGTCACCGGCCGGGATTTCGGCTGCGGCTCGTCCCGCGAAGGCGCGGCCTTCGCGGCGATGGATTTCGGCCTGCGCGCGCTGGTCGCACCGAGCTTTGGCGAAATCTTTCAGGTGAACTGTATTCAGAACGGCATCCTCGCGATCACGATGCCTGCGACGCTCATCGAGGATTTTTGGCGGCAATTGCGCGAGCGTCCCGGCGCCGAAATGACCATCGATCTACCCAATCAAGCGCTGATCGCGCCGGATCGCGGCAGGCACTCCTTCGACATCAGCCCGTTGCGCAAGGACCGGCTGGTGCGCGGCATCGACGACATCGACGTCACGCTTGAATTCGGCGATGCGATCGAAAGTTTTGAAGCCAGGCGCCGCGCGGCGATGCCCTGGCTGCCGACGGCGCAACGCGAATAGTGCCGTCACGCGTCCGGATATTTGGCTGCGATGGTTTCGGCCCGAGCCGCATCCTGCGGCGTATTGACGTTGAAGAACGGATCGAACGGTGCCGCCGGCCACTCGGCAATGGCGATGCCGTGGCGCGCCGTCCATAGCTCGATCTTGTGCAGGTTTTCGCCGACCACCGCGCGACGCAAATCCTCGCGCAATCCGACCGGCCATAGCCCGACCACCGGATGCCGCCATTCTCCGGAGCGGGCACAGGCAAGCGGCACATTCGACGTTACGCGTGCCTCATGCAGGCGTGTTACCAAATCCCTCGGCGGGAACGGACAATCGCCCGGCACGCTGACGAGCCATTCGATGTTCGGCGCGTTCGCGGCCGCCCAATCGAGGCCGGCGAGGATACCGGCTAGCGGTCCGGCGAAATCCGGTACGCTGTCGGTGACGACCGGCAGGCCGGTATCGGCGAAACGCGTAACTTCGCCGTTGGCATTGACGATGACGCGGCCGCACTGCGGCGCGAGGCGGCCCAGCACGCGCTGCAGGATGCTGGCGCCGCCGATTTTTATGCGCGCCTTGTCGCCGCCGCCCATGCGCCGCGCCAGACCGCCGGCCAGCACGAGACCGAGAGTGGGGGATGCCGTCACGCGTGCTCAGTCGTCATGCACCGCGGCCTTGCGGCGGTGCTTGGCGCTTTCCTCCTCGACAAAGGCGAGGTCCTGATCGAACACGATGCGGTCCTCGCCGGCGAGCGCGATGAAGCGCTTGCCGCGCGCGCGGCCGATCAGCGTCAAATTTGCCTTGCGCGCCAGTTCGACGCCCCACGCGGTAAAGCCGGAGCGCGAGATCAGGATCGGAATGCCCATGCGCACGGTCTTGATCACCATCTCGGAGGTGAGGCGGCCGGTGGTGTAGAAAATCTTGTCGGCGGCACTGACCTTATATTTGAACATCCAGCCGGCGATCTTGTCGACAGCGTTGTGGCGGCCGACGTCTTCCATATAGACTAGCGGACGGTCCTCGACCGCCAGCACACAGCCGTGGATGGCGCCGGCCTCTAGATAGAGCGAAGGCGTGGTGTTGATCTTGTGGGTCAGCGTATAGAGCCACGATGTGCGCAGCTCGGCCTGCGGCAGCGTGACATTCTCCAGCGCCTCCATCAGGTCGCCGAACACGGTGCCCTGGGCGCAGCCCGAAGTCTGCACCTTCTTCTTGAGCTTCTTTTCGTAATTGGTCTTGCGCTTGGTGCGCACCACCACGACCGACAACTCCTCGTCGTAGTCAACGCCGGTGACGATGTCGTCAATCTTGAGCATGTTCTGGTTGAGCAGGTAGCCGAGCGCAAGATATTCGGGATGATCGTTGATGGTCATCGCGGTGACGATCTCCTGGGAATTAAGGAAGATCGTCAACGCCCGCTCCACCGTCACCGAGGTCTCGATCGCGGCGCCGGTCTGGTCGATGCCCTTGACGCGCTCGGTCAGGCGCGGATCGCGCGGATCGGGGCGGACCAGGTAGTCGTCGTCGGGTGCGGCCATGGCGCCAATGTAAGGGAACGCGGGCGGTTGCGAAAGCGCGCACGCAAAAGGCCCGGCTCGCGCCGGGCCCTCTACGTCACTCCACGTCGCCTACAAATTGCTTAGCTGTGCAGGCCGCCGAGCAGCCAGATCAGCAAAATGATTGGCAACGGAATGCCGATGAGCCAAAGCAATAACCCGCGTCCCATGACATCCTCCTATGTTGCCTTATCAAGGACTGCTTAATAACGACGCTGTGCGGAGGAAGTTCCACGTTACCGCCCGAGTCAGCCGCCGCGCGGGTTGTCAGGCTGGGCGCCGTGGCTATATTGCGCTCGACGTGCCCGGAGGGGTGGCCGAGTGGCTGAAGGCGCTCGCTTGGAAAGCGTGTATACGGGAAACCGTATCGTGGGTTCGAATCCCACTCCCTCCGCCAGCCTCAAATGGTCCGTTGCGGACACATGGCCGCGGTTAGTTCCCTCGACGCAATCGTTCCGAGGTGATGAAGAGTAGGGGAATAAGAAAGATTCCGAAAACAGCGGCGGCGATCATTCCGCCGAATACCGGCGTGCCCACCGCATGGCGCGTCGCCGCGCCAGCGCCTTTGGCGATCACCAGCGGAAACAGCCCGAAGATGAAGGCAAAGCTCGTCATCATGACGGGACGAAAGCGCAATGCCGCCGCTTCGATGGCAGCCGCCACGGCGTCCTTGCCGAGGCGGCGCTGTTCCACCGCGAAGGCGACGATCAATATGCCGTTCTTGGCGGCGAGCGCGATCAGCGAGACCAGGCCGATCTGCGCGTAGACGTCGAAGCTCAATCCGGCGATCGCCACCGCGGCGAGCGCGCCGAGAATGCCGACGCTGACCGACAGCAGCGCGGGAACCGGGATGTTCCAGCTCTCGTAAAGCGCGACCAGAAACAGGTAAGCGAACAGAATGGCGAGCCCGAGCACGATCCCCGTTCGTCCGGCCGCAGCCTTTTCCTGGAACGCCGTCCCGGTCCATTCGAAGGTGTAGCCGGGCGGCAGTGTCGTTGCCGATATGCTCTCCATCGCGGCCAGCGCCTGGCCGGAGCTGTAGGGCGCTTTCGGCGCGCCGTTCACCACGGCGCCGCGGTAGCCGTTGTAGCGCACCACGGTCTGCGGCCCTTGCACGAGCTTTGCCACCGCCAGGGCGCGGATCGGCACCATGCCGCCCTTGGCGTTGCGCACATAGATCCGTTCGATGTCTTCCGTGCGCTGGCGAAACGGCGTGTCGGCTTGGATGTTGACCTGCCAGGTGCGGCCGAAGACGTTGAAATCGTTGACGTAGAAGCTGCCCAACGTCGATTGCAACGCGTTGAAGATATCGCTGATCTTGACGCCGAGGACCTGCGCCTTGTCGCGATCGATGTCGAGATAGATCTGCGGTGTGTCGGCCGCATAGGTGCTGAACACGCCCGCGAGCTCAGGCCGGCCATTGGCAGCTACGAGCAGTCCCCGCAGCACCGCCGCGACGTCGTTGGGCGACTGGCCCTGCAACGCCTCCAACGCATATTGGAAGCCGCCGGTATTACCCAAGCCGAGGATCGGCGGCAGGTTGAAGGGAAACGCGATGGCGCCCGAGATCGCCGCCAACTGCGGCCGTAGCCGCGCAATGATCGCATTGGCGCTCTGCGCCGGATCGGTGCGCGCTTCGTAAGGCTTGAGCCTCACGACGAAGAACGCTTGGTTCGACGCCGCCACATAGTCGATGAAATTCAGCCCGACCACCGACAGCACGCCTTCGACGCCCGGGATCGGCTTGATGAGGTCCTCGACCTGCTTGACCACGGCCTCAGTGCGTATGACGGAAGCGCCTTCGGGCAGCCGCAAGGCGGCGAAGATCGCGCCCTGGTCCTCGTCCGGCAAAAAACTCTGCGGCGTGATGCGGAACAGCAGCACGGAAGCGGCCAGCACGCCGGCGACGACCACGACGCTGACAATGGACAGCCGCGCCAGCCGACGCACCGTCGCCACGTAGCCGCCGCGAATCTTGTCGATCCCGCCCAGCACGTAGCGCATCGGACCGCGGCTGCGCTCGCCGCGCTTGAGCAGCACCGCGCACAGCGCGGGGCTCAAGGTCAGCGCGTTAAGCGCGGAGATCAACATCGAAACCGAGACCGCCACCGCGAACTGGCGGAATAACTGGCCGCTGATGCCGGGAATGAACGCCACCGGAACAAAGACCGACAACAGCACGAAGGTAATGGCCAGGATCGGGCCGGTGATCTCGGCCATCGCTTTTTTGCAGGCGTCCGGCACGGAGAGTTCCGGCTCTTCCTCGATCACCCGCTCGATATTTTCGACGACGACGATGGCGTCGTCGACAACGATGCCGATGGCAAGCACGAGCGCCAGCAGGGAGACCGTGTTGGCCGAATAACCGATCATCAGCAGCACGGCGAATGTGCCGATGATCGACACCGGCACCGCGACCAGCGGGATCAGCGTGGTGCGCAGCTTGCCGAGAAACAGGAACACCACGATGCCGACGAGGATGATGGCGATGGCGAGCGAACGCACCACCTCGATGATAGTCGCGGTGACGAAGACCGTGGTATCGAAGAACATCGTGTAGGCAAGGTCGGCGGGGAAGCGCGCCGCCAGCGTGGTCATAGTGTCGCGGACCTGCTTCGCCACATCGACCGCATTGGAGCCCGGCGATTGATAGATGCCGATGGCGGCGGCCGGAGCGCCGTTGAAGCGGCTGTAGCGATCCTGCGATCTCGCCCCCATTTCGACGCGCGCCACGTCGTCGACCCGGATCACCGAGCCGTCGGGATTGGCGCGCAGAATGATGCCGGCGAATTCCTCCGGCCGCGTCAGCCTGCCCTTGGTCTTGATGTTGATCTGGACCTGCTGCTCGTTTGCGGTCGGCGCGGCGCCGATGCGGCCGAGCGCCGCCTGGACGTTCTGATTTTGCACCGCCGCTATGACGTCGTTCGGCGTCAGGTTAAGCTCGGTCAAGCGTTCCGGATCGAGCCAGATCCGCAGCGAATAATCGAGCGGCCCGAACAAGGTGACTTGGCCGACGCCCTTGATCCGCGCCAGCGCGTCGATGATGTTGATCGTCGCGTAGTTGCTCAAATAGACGGCGTCGAAGGTGTTCTTCGGCGAGTAGATGTTTATGACCTGAAGAAGCGCGGCCGATTTCTTGCGGACCGTCAGGCCGGCGCGCGACACTTCGGCCGGAAGCTGCGGGATGGCGAGGCTGGCGCGGTTCTGCACGTTGACGGTGTCGATGTCCGGATCGGTGCCGAGCGAGAAAGTCACGTTCAACGTGTAGCTGCCGTCGGAGCCGCTGGCGGACTGGTAATAAATCGCATTATCGACGCCGTTGATCTGTTCCTCGATCGGTTGCGCCACGGTGGTCTCGACCACTTCGGCATCGGCGCCCGGATAGTTGGCGGTGAGCGTGACCTGCGGCGGCACGATATCGGGAAATTGCGCAATCGGAATCGCTCCGATTGCAATCGCGCCGGCCAACGTGATTACGATAGCGATGACGACGGCGAATCTCGGACGGTCGATGAAAATGCCGGAAAACATCGTTGCTAATTTCCCGGAGCGACGGTTGCCGCCACGATTTGTCCGGGATGGACTTTCTGAATCCCCTCGACGATGACGAGCTCGCCCTCCTTCAGGCCGTTGGTCACGACCACGTCGCGGCCCTGCTCGCTGCCGGTGGTGATGCGCCGCAGCTCGACCTTTTTTGCGTCATCGACCACCATGACATAGTGCCCGGCCTGGTCGAGCTGGACGGCGGATTGGGCAACGACGAGAGATGTGTGCGGCGCTCCTCGTTCCACGATGACGCCGACGATGCCGCCCGGTATCAGCAAGTCATCCGGGTTCGGCAGTTGCGCCCGGACCACGACGGTGTCGGTATCGGCCTCGACCTGGACATCGAGAAAATTGGTCACGCCCGGATGCGGATAAATCGAGCCGTCAGGCAGCTTGATATGGATTGTGACGTGGGGGCTCTTGTCGGCCGAGGCGGCCACCCGATGCCGGTATTCGATGATTTCGGCTTCGCTGGCCTGGAAGGTGACGTAGATCGGATTCTGGCTGACGATCGTCGCCAGCTTGCCGGACGTTGGGCCGACGAGATTGCCGATGGTGAAATTGGCAATGCCGATCCGTCCGTCGATCGGCGAGCGGATCTCGGTATAGCCGAGATTGATCTTGGCCTGCTCGAGCAGCGCCTGGGCCTGCAACACGTCGGCCTGCGCTGCCAGCTCGGTAGCCTCGTTCTGATCAACGGTGGCTTGCGGAACGTTCTGGTTTTTGACCAGCGCCTGGCTGCGCTGCAGCTGCAGGTTGGCGTTGACCTCGGTGGCCTTGGCCTTGGCGAGATTGGCGTTCTGTTGATCGACCGCCGCCTTGTAGGTGTCCTGCTCGATACGAAACAACAGGTCGCCGGTCTTGACCAGCTGGCCTTCGGTGAAGTTGCGCTGCTCGATGAAGCCCGCCACACGCGCGACGACGTCGACCCTGTCGATCGCCACCACGCGGCCGACGAAGTCGCCGGTCTCCGTGACTTGACGATTGGCCACGGGGCTTACGGTGACGGCGGGCGGCGGAGAGCCTTGCGCGGCGGCGGCGCCGCTGCAAACCACGACTACGAGCGTACCAATTGCAGCACTTTTGCCGATGAAGCGGTTGCGGCCAAGCATCAAGCACACTCCCTCGCCGGTCAGGTATCGACTATAACCCTCGCTGAGCCGAATTTTTAGCGTCAAGTTGGGGGAAGTGAAGTGCCTCGGAAGCTTTATCCAGGCGGACTTTCTCGGAGAAACGAAGAACGAAGCCATCGGGTTGAGAATTCAGTTGCGGCGGCGTCTTCGCGCTGATCGCTACCCGGCGCAGGCGGTGGCAGGCGGTCCCCGATCGGTTCGCGGACATCCAACCGCGTCCAGCGAACGCGGGAACGTTTTTCGCAAATCTGCCGGATGCTCAATTTGCTGCTGCGGACCAAGCTTGGGCGAGTGGGGAGGTTGGAATCGAGTTTCGATCCTGATTGCTTCGCCAAAGCCCTGTTCGCACGTGTTGCGGGGTCTGCCGCCCACGCCGCGCTTGACGGGCGGGTTGCTCGTGTACCCCGACAAGCCGGTACTGTCCGCCAGCCTCTCCTGCAAGAAAGACCATCAACCGATGGCGCCAAATAATTAAGAGCCCCGGTGGCTAACCGGGGCTCTTAACTCGGAAGCGGATTATCTCATGCGGTTGCATGAGGGCTCAAAAATCCGATGTGCGTTCTCGAAAGCTCCGCTAGTGGGCCGCGTTTCCGCACCATTTCAGCCAATCCTGTTGGATTGCCGCTTGGGGGCCGCTGCCAAATGCACACCATTCGTTTTCTGGGGTTGCCAGCGATCTGGTGGCGGATCGCTCCGGGGGAGCGTTGAAGACTGCTTGGCAGCCGGCACTGAGGCTCGTTTTCTTGGCCTTGAGGCAAGCAACGATCCGATCGACGCTCGGGATCTCGGAACTGCACAGCCGGAACACATCGGGAGTGCAGGCAGCGCGTTGTTCGTCAGTGCCCACGGCGAAGCTGGCGGTTGTGTACAAAGTCGCGGTGACCGCAAAAAGCAACCCATACAGGGTACCCAAGCGAGCCATATTCGAAGTCTTCTTCATAACACCCTCCTTCAATGAGTTCTGACAAAACCGATACCTGCTGCGGCTGTTGGCGCCATCCAATTAGAAGCCGACCCCGATAGCCGAAGAATGCCCGCCAGTGTTGCCTCCGGTAGACGTAGTCGCTTGCTGCGTGACCATCGGCGCTGGCCGAGCCGGCTGGGCTCGCGGAGGCGGCGCAGACCTTGCGTCGTCCTGCTTGGCTTGGTGCTTTTTCGCGGGGGTCGAAGCCTCATCCCGGCCCTTTTGCGGAGCGGCCGGCTTGGGCTGCTCGGCGACGACGCATTGTTCGCCCTGGGCGATCTTGCCCGTCGGACAAACGAGCGGACAAATCCTCGCGGTCTGGCTCTTGAGATCGGAAACGAGCGCGTCGTTGATCTGGCCGTCGCCGACCGTCTTGCTGCGCGCCGTCTGATAGTGCTGGACAGCGGTCTTGGTTGCATCGTTCAGATTGCCGTCGACGGCGCCAGAGAAGCAGCCGAGCCGCGTCAGTTGCTGCTGCGCCGCGCGCACCTGGTCGGGTGTGTTGACGTCGGGCGCGGTTGCCTTGTCGAGGGCCGCGGTCACCAGCGGGCGGAGCCGCTCGCAGGTGAGACCCTGCGCGAGCTGCTTCAGGTCGTCCTTAGCCTTTGGGCCCGCGGCCTGCAGGGTGGTGAGACGATCCTGTTCATCCTTGCAGGCGGTCTCCTGCTTGCGTGCCGCGTCGGCCAGCGCCGTTTGACGAGTCTCTTGATCGCGCTTGAGGGCGGCGTCGCGTTCCGCCTGCTGCCGCGCCTGCTCGGCGGCCTTGGTTGCCGCTTGGGCCTTGGCCAGGGCCGCGGCGTCGGCAAGCTGCTTCTGCCGATCTTCTTCCGCGCGCTTGAGTGCCGCTTCGCGCTCGGCTTGCTGCCGCGCCTGCTCGGCGGCCTTAGCCTCTGCCTGGGCCTTGGCGAGGGCGGCTTGCTGTTCCGCATTCTGGCGCGCGGCTTCGTCCGCCTTTCGTTTCGCGTCGGCCTGCCGCTGCGCCTCAGCGGCCGCGTCACGTGCCGCTTGCGCCTTGGCGGCCTGTTCTTGAGCCGCACGTTCAATCGCATCGATATGGGATTGGGCGACGTTGGCCAGGACTGACGTCGGGTACTTCTTGATGAAGGCGAGGAAATCGCCCTCGTTGCTGGAATCCTTGATCTTGTCCCACGCTCGCTGCTCCTCGTTCGAGGGACCTGGCGGCGTCGGCGGCTTCGGCGTTTCCAGGGACGCGAGGGTCGGCTGCGGCACGCCCTTGGTCACGCTGGTCGGCGGCTCGGACGGAGTCAGTTTGGCGATCTGCTGGCGGGCAAGATCGGAATAAAAGCCGGACGGGTGCTGGGTCAGGAAGACTTCCCAGGCACCCTTGGTGCCGATTTTTTCGACCAGGCCGTAGTCGCTTTTCACGCCCTGAAGATCGTCCACGGCGACGGCAGGCGTGGGGACCGCAGCGGCGGGAACCAGCGCGATGGTTCCGGCGCCCAGCGAGCCATAGACAAACGGTTCCTGCCGGCTGGCGGTCTTCTTCAGCACCTCGTCGCGGACCCGTCCAAACGCCAAGCGAATATCGAGGCCGGGCACGAAGAGATTGTTGATCAGCGCCAGGGCAAACGGGCTGTGATCGCTCTCGCCATCCTCGGCGGCCGAACCGGACTTCGCCGCATAGGCTATCAGCGTGTTGATGCTGCTCGGCTCGGACGCGCCCAGCCCCGGATTGATGCCGCGCAGCGCCGCCGTCCGCTCTTTCTTCATGGTGTGCGCAAATGGATTGTCGCGGCATGCATCGAGAATGATGACGCGCAGCTTCTTGGCCCCATCGATGGATTCGGCGAGTCGCTCCAGAGTAATGGCCTCGTCTTCGGCGTCGCGGTCGCTCTTGAGCCGCGCATCAACCGGGATGAGATAATTGGTGCCGTGGAGCTCGAGGCCATGGCCGGCGTAGTAAATAACGGCGATATCGGCGTCGGCCACGGAATCCTCGAACTGCCGGATCGCGCGCTTGAAATCCAGATTTCCCAGGTCGTATTGCGCGCTGACGACGTCGAACCCGGCCTTGGTGAACATGGCAGCGATTGCCTTGGCGTCCCGGGCGGGATTGGGCAGTACCGGGGCATTCTGATAGCCGGAATTGCCGATCACGAGCGCAACGCGACGCTCGGCAAACGCCGAATCAGCCCGGATGGTGGCGAAGAAAAGCCCCAGGGCCAAAGCCATCGCGGTGAGAAGGTGCCTGCTCATCGGCTGGTTCCCGCTGCGCCCCTCGCGCAGTGCCCTATGCCGTAATCGGCGGTTAAAGGCAGACGGTACTTACCTTGGTTCAACAACTAGCACGTCGCAACAGGTCGGACAATTGACGAACATCACACTGCGGAAGGATTCCCGGTGGCGATTGCGGCTTTGGGGACACCGGTCGGACGGCTGAGCCGGCCGGTGTACCCGGTTCGCGTGTTCCTATTGTTGGGCCTGATTTGTCGCGCCTAGATTGACGATCTGGACGCGGCGGTTCTCGGGCGCAAACGGTTCGGTTTTGTTCTTGAGGTTGCGCCTGCCGTAGCCGGCAGTGGTCAGGTTGTCCGGCGAAATCTTGAGTGTTTCCACCAGATATTTCTTGACCGCCTGGGCGCGCCGCTCCGACAGGTCCTGGTTATAGTCATCGCTCCCCTTGGCGTCGGTGTGGCCGCTCAGGACGACGACCGATTTCTCCAACTCCGGGTTGCGCAAAGCGTCGCCGAGTTCTTTCAATTGTGGCTCGGCCTTGGGCGTGATCGCGGCCGAGTTGAAGTCGAAGTAGATTTCCAGGTCGATTGTCGGCTTGGTTTTGGCGATTTCGGCGACGTGGTCGCTCTCGTCGACGGTGAGCGACCGCGTGCGATGGCGCAGGCCTTCGACGAAGGCGCGGTCCGAATCGCTCATCGCCGGCTGGCTGGGAGCGGTCATGCTCCTGGTCACCGGCGGGGTTAGGGTCTTGACGATCTGATCCGCCGACACGGTCTGGGCCATGGCGGGGATGCCTGCCGCGGACCACAGAAAACCGGTCACAAGCGAGGCGCTGGCGAACCGGACTGCGAACTTCAAGCACCACGGTGTCATGGTTTGTCTCCCTCTAACCGAGGAATGCCCGGCCGGTGTCAGCCGAAGCCCCCCAAAATGTCGCCCGAGATGGCGTTGCCGCGCCATAGTCACGGTCTCTCCCATAGGGCGGCGGCAGACCAGGGATTCCGGCGCGGTTGGGCGAATTTTTTTCTAGCCCCGCCAGGGCCGGAAGTCATCCCCCTCAGCCGTACTACCGGCATGGTCGTACTGCCACCGTTGGAACATGGGTTGCGGACCGCGCAAAACGATTGCCGGCCGGCCAAACCGTGCCTATGCTTAATACGACTGCCCCCGGCACCCTGTTGCACCGCCGGCAGGCTACTCTTGAGAAAGGTCGGATGCCAGCCATGACAATCAGCCACAGCCTCAGCCTAGCCCTTACGGCCTCGGTCTTGGCCGCGGGCTGGGTCATGCCCGCGCCGGCGACGGAGTTGGCGGTGCCCGCCGTCCACAAAGCCGCCAATCTGGCCACGCCGGCGAAAAAGCCGACGCGGCAAAGCCTCGTCAGAATCGCGAGCGCAGAGTGGCCGCCCAGCGCGGTCGCCGGGCCGCGCTGGGCGTTCCCCGTTATTCTCGGGGTCGCCTATTGACGAAAGACGGCAGGCCGCGGCGCCGGTCGTGCCTGATCAGAAAGCTACGCCGATGATTATCGGCTGATCGGGACGAGCCGCTTGGTTTGGCGAGTCGGATGGGGCACGACGGTGAGCGCCGCGGCTCGCGGTGAGTTTCGGGCCACGTCTAGCTGCGGAGCCTCAACAGGTTGTTCCCAGACAGACCGAGTCTGCTGATGGGTATTTTACCACCAATGCCGGCGTGAGGCCTGTGCCAATTGTAGCGGTGCAGCCAATACGGCAGCTGTTGGGTTCTTGCACCATCCTATTAGAAGCCAACCCCGATGCCCGGTGCGTGGCCGCTGGTGTTGCCGCCCGTATGCGTGGTCGCTTCCTGTTTGACCGTCGGCACTGGGCGAGCTGGCCTGACGTCCTCTTGATTTGCCGATTTCCGGCTCGGCTTTTCTTCATCCTGCTTCGCGGGGGTATGCTTGGCAGAATTATCATCCTGGCCCTTTTGCGGAGCGGCCGGCTTGGGCTGCTCGGCGACGACGCATTGTTCGCCCTGGGCGATCTTGCCGGTCGGACAAACGAGCGGACAAATCCTCGCGGTCTGGCTCTTGAGATCGGAAACGAGCGCGTCGTTGATCTGGCCGTCGCCGGCCGTCTTGCCGCGCGCCGCCTGATAGCGCTGGACCGCGGCCTTGGTTGCGTCGTTCAGGTTGCCGTCGACGTCACCGGAGAAACAGCCAAGCCGCGTCAGTTGCTGCTGCGCCGCGCGCACCTGATCGGGTGTGTTGACGTCGGGCGCGGTTGCCTTGTCGAGGGCCGCGGTCACCAGCGGGCGGAGCCGCTCGCAGGTGAGACCCTGCGCCAACTGCTTCAGATCGTCCGCCGCCGTTTTGCCTGCCGCTTGAAGGGTGGTGAGACGATCCTGTTCATCCTTGCAGGCGGCCTCCTGCTTGCGTGCCGCCTCGGCCAGCGCCGTTTGATAAGCCTCCTGATCGCGTTTGAGGGCGGCTTCGCGCTCGGCTTGCTGCCGCGCCTGTTCGGCGGCCTTGGTTGCCGCTTGGGCCTTGGCCAGGGCCGCGGCGTCAGAAAGTTGCTTCTGCCGGTCTTCTTCGGCGCGCTTGAGTGCAGCGTCGCGCTCGGCTTGCTGCCGCGCCTGTTCGGCGGCCTTAGCCTCTGCCTGGGCCTTGGCAAGGGCGGCTTGCTGTTCCGCATTTTGCCGCGCGGCTTCGTCCGCCTTTCGTTTCGCGTCGGCCTGCCGCTGCGCCTCAGCGGCCGCGTCACGTGCCGCTTGCGCCTTGGCGGCCTGGTCTTGAGCCGCACGTTCAATCGCATCGATATGGGATTGGGCGACGTTGGCCAGGACTGACGTCGGGTACTTCTTGATGAAGGCGAGGAAATCGCCCTCGTTGCTGGAATCCTTGATCTTGTCCCACGCTCGTTGTTCCTCAGTTGACGGACCTGGCGGCGTCGGCGGCGTCGGTGTCTCGAGCGAAGCGAGTGTGGGTTGCGGCGAACCTTTGGCGGTGGTTGGTGTCGCCTCCCCCGGGTTGAGTTTCGCGATCTGCTGGCGGGCGAGATCGGAATAAAAACCCGTCGGGTGCTGGGTCAAGAAGACTTCCCACGCCCCCCTCGTCCCGATTTTTTCGACCAGACTGTAGTCGCTTTTCACGCCTTGCAGGTCGTCGGTGGCGACAACCGGTTGAGCGGGCGCGGCCACCAGCGCGACTGTGCCGGCGCCGAGCGAGCCGTAGACGAACGGCTCCTGCCGATTGGCGGTTTTCTTCAGCACCTCGTCGCGAACGCGCCCGAAGGCCAGGCGAATGTCGAGGCCCGGCAAGAAGAGATTGTTTATCAATGCCAACGCGAACGGACTGTGATCGCCGTCGCCATCCTCGGCTTCCGACCCTGCCCTTGCTGCGTAGGCGATCAGCGTATTCGTGCTACTCGGCTCGACAGCGCCCAGTCCGGGATTGATTCCCCGCGACGTGGCCGTCGGCTCCTTCTTCATCGTCCGAACAAAGGGATTGTCGCGGCAAGCATCAAGAATGATGACACGCAGCTTCTTTGCCCCGTCGAGGGATTGGGTCAGTCGCTCGAGAGTGATTGCCTCGTCGTCGGCGTCGCGATCGCTCTTAAGCTTCGCATCCACCGGGACCAGATAATTGGTGCCGTGGAGTTCGATGCCATGGCCGGCATAGTAGATCACCGCAATATCTGCGTCGCTTAGGGAATCCTCGAACTGTCGAATGGCGCGCTTGAAATCCAAATTGCCGACATCGTATTGCGCACTGACGACGTCATACCCAGCCTTCACGAACATGGCAGCTATGGCCTTCGCATCCTTGGCCGGATTGGGCAGTACCGGAGCATTCTGATAAGCGGAATTGCCGATGACGAGCGCGGCGCGACGTTCGGCAAATGCCGGATCAGCCCAGATGGTGGCGCTGAATAGCGCCAGGGCTGAAACCATCGCTGAGAGACCAACCCTGCTCATTCGTCATTCCCGACTGCACCAACGTGCAAGGCGCGTACCAATTCGGGCGGCCAAGGTTGACGATTCCTCACTCGCACGGCCCTTTTAACATCACAGAAGCGGCCAAACAATCGCTCATGACGCTTTTGCGTCGATTTGCGGTTAGGGCCGAGCGTAGTGCCGGGCCGCGTAGCCATTTGTTTAGCGTTGAGCCTGGTCTACCGAGCTCAGATTGACAATCTGGACGCGGCGGTTCTCCGGAGCTGACGGATTATCCTTGTTTTTAAGATCGCGCCTGCCATAGCCGGCGGTGGTCAGATTGTCCGGCGATAGCTTGAGCTTCTCGACCAGATATTTCTTCACGGCTTCGGCGCGCCGCTCCGATAGCTTCTGGTTGTAGTCATCGCGGCCCTTGGCGTCGGTATGACCGCTCAGCACAATGACCGATTTTTCCAGTTCAGCGGTGCGCAGCGCGTCGCCGAGTTGGTTTAGCTGCGGCTCCGCCTTGGGCGTTATTGCAGCCGAGTTGAAGTCGAAATAGATGTCGAGGTCGATTTTAGCGCTGTTTTTGGCCAGTTCCGCCACGTGGTCATCTTCGTCCACGGTGAGCGAACGGGTGCGGTGGCGAAGGCTCTCGATGAAGGCGCGGTCGGAATCGCTGACGGACGGTTGCCCGGGAGCGGCCAGATTTCTGGTTGTGGGCGCCGGCGTGAGCGCTTTGATGATTTGATCCGCCGAAACCCCTTGAGCCGAGACAGGGATACCCGTCACGGACCACAGGAGGCCAGTGACAAGGGACGCGCTCATAAACCGGGCTACGAGCTTAAAGCACCGCGATGTCATGGTCGTTCTCCTCGATGCGGGAAGGCTCGGCTTGTCAACTGCTCGCCGTGCTAAATTCCACGGTCTCTCCTATAGGGCGGCGGCGAACCGCCGATACCGGTACATAGTGGCCGATATTTTTTGGCCAAGGAATACCGGAATCCATTCATTTCAGCCGGAACAATATACCATCCGCATCTCAGTCAGCCCCTTTGACTGACGCTCGGGGAATGCCAAAACCGCTGCTGACGGCTCTGACGACGCGTATTGTCAAATGGCGATTGCCTGAACACATCGGACGCCAGCCGTGACTTACCGCCACCGCCTGAGCGTAGATCTAATTGCTTCGGTTCTGGCTGTGGGCCTCTTTCTGCCCGCATCTGCGACCGAACTGCCCATCCAAAAAGTCGACAATATGGCCACGCCGGTGAAGAAGTCGGCGCGGCATGGCCTTGCCCGAATCGCGAGCGCAGAGTGGCCGCCGAGTGCGGACACCGGGCCGCGCTGGTTCCCCATTATTCTCGGGGTCGCTTATTGACGAAAGGCGGCGGCCGCAGCCGAGCGCGCCTGATCAGAAAGCTACGCCGATAATTATCGGCTGATCGGGGCGAGCGGCCTGTTTTGGCGTGTCGGATAGGCTTTTGATTTGAGCCTGATGGGGTGCGGCGCCGAGTGCCGCGGCTCGCGATGTGCTTTGGCCCACTCCGAGGGCAGCATTCGTGTCGGGAGCGCCCGTCGTCTGACAGGCCGAGAGGCCGATGGCGCAGAGCGCGAGGCTGCTAAGCACTATGAGGCGGCGTTGTGAGGGGGACATGGCGATTTCGCAGGTAAACCGAATTCAAAATGGACCATTAACCTTAACATTCGCCTAAGGAAGCTGCTCTTTGGGGAGGGACCTTTCCAGCCACCCTCATGAAAAACCCGGGCGTGGCCCGGGTTTTTGCTGTTTGTAGATCGGCTGCTGCGAACGGCAACTCAGTATTTGGCAGCGACCGGTCCGGCATTGAAATGATAGTTTAAGCCGACCTTCGTCTCCCAGAAGTGCAAGCCGGCATTGATCACATTGCCGTCCGACATCGTCAGGTTGCGGTCGGAGAAGCTGACGTAATCGGATTCTGCTACCGCAGACCATGCCCGGGTGAGCGCAAACTCGGTGCCGGTACCGATTGTCCAGCCGCCGCGGCCGGCGCTGGCCGTCGCGCCGGTAGTAGTGACACCCATCTGGTTGGTGCAATTCAAACCAAAGATGCTAGTGGGGCCGTTATTGCAGTTCGTGGAGAAATGCTCGTTGGTCCAGGCGCCACCGCCCTTGACGTAGAACAGCGCGCGTTCCCAGGTGTAGCCGAGGCGCGCGTCAGCGGTCGCGATCCAGCTTGCCGAAGCGTTGCAAGTCGTCAGCAAAAAGACGGCGGGGAAGGGGGCGCCGGTGACCGGCACACCCGGGTTGCATGCTACGCCGCCTCTGGCGTTCAGCCCTTCGAGGGTGCCTTCAACGCCGATCACCCATCGGTCGCGCTGCCAATTATACCCGATGTCGCCGCCGCCTTCGAAGCCGCCAACATGAGGACTGGCCTCGGAAGCAGATCCAGGAACGTTGCCGGTGTATTTCCAATCGGCGCGGCCGAGCGCGGCGCCGCCGAAGCCACCAAGATAGAATCCGGTCCAATTGACGGCCGTCATAACGGGCGCCTTAAGGACCGGCGCCTTGACCGGCATGTGACTGGCAACAGCCACGTCAGGCGTGAATTGGTAGCGAATGCCGGCGGTCCCGCTCAGTCCCTGCAGATTGGGGCCGTCGCGGTAATCGACGCGGGCGAACCCGAGCCAACCCGTGCCGGCAACTGCGCCCGATATGCCGAGCGAGTATTGGCCGAAGGTTCCAATGGTCGAGAGTGACCCCGCGCCCGTGCCGTTGACGAAGGTGGCGCCAACAACGCAGCAACCCGGTTCTGATGTGTAGTTTCCGGTAAGATTGGGGCCGAATTCGTGCCAAACGCTCACGGCCGCGAAGGGCTGCCAAACTACCGTGCCGCCGTCGATCGTCTCGCCGACCCGAAGGCCGATGCGTCCGATGTCGCTTTTTATCTCATTCAACTGCAAGGTCCCGGGGAGCTGGGTGAGACCGGGGGTGCCTGCCGTTGTGAAAGCGAGCGGATCGACTTTCGTACGCGAGATGACAATTGAGCCCGACGGTTCGATGAACCAGTTGGAATTCGGAACCGCCCAATTGTAGCCGGCAGAACTGCTGAACGACCAGCCGTGAGCATCAAGGGCTTGACCGGTAAGAAGATCCCCAGGCGAGTTCAGAGAAGATTGATAGTACTCCTGGCGCAACAGACCATCGATGAAGAATCCGCCCTTAGTCGCGGCCCCATAGACTCCGAAAAACGGCACCTGAGTGGTGCTGGTGAATGGTCCTCCGCCTGCGGGCAAGCCGGTAACATCGATGAATGCGAACGCACCGCCAACCAGGTTGCTTCTCGTTTCGAGCACGCCCGCTGTGGTCCCCAGGTGAAGATTCCAGCCGTTGACGTTGAGCTTCGCGATGTCGGACCCGAACTGCACGCCCGCAAAACTCGTGTCGACTTTTTGCGAGCAATTAACCGTCGCGGTGCCGAGCGGTGCTCCTCCTGCGGCGGGAGTGATAGCAACCGAACTGACCGAGTTGCTCTTGATGTCAACTTGGCCGCCGACGCCACGAACCCATATGCCACCACCCTGCTGGTCAGGGGCGGGGTTGGGGGGGCTGCCGATGAAGGATGAGCTCTGGAGCAGGAAGGCGGTAGTTGCCGCCGTGATCGACGAACCCACCATGCTGGCGATGGCGGCGGGCGCCGACCCGACCTGGCCTGTGTTCGAAACGAGGCCGGAATTGGTAACCGTGCAATTCTGCGCCTGGGCACCTGACGCCGCGAACAGCGAAGCTGCCAGCGCCACTCCGGTGGCGACCGCAATGCCGCGGCCTTTGCGCCGCGTCGCGTTCGCCGATTTCCCTGATTCTGCCGTGGCTTGTCCCATCGGATCGGCCCGGAAAGTGATCGTCGACATGGAAACCCCCCATCTAAACGTCGGTTGACGCCTGCGTCCCAATTACGGCGTTCACTATAATTGGGGCGGTCGGCTCGAAAAGGCCGGAATCGCGAAAATGCTTGGGTAACGCGCACTATTCCGGGGGACGTTGCTATTTGGCAACAATTGGCCGATGCGATGCGAGTCCGCCGCAATCCGGTTTGCGGCGTTGCCTAAGTGCAGGTGGGCAGTTATCATTTCCGCCGAGGGAGCTTACGGATCACCGTCAACTTGTAGCGCCTTGCCTTGCCGGAGAGGCCGGTTCTTGCCGGCCTGGAGTTGCTGAGACCCGCTCTGCTCGGCCTCGAGACGACTGATTCTGCAGCACATTATCGTTCGGCACGTGCCATGAGACCGGGGCTCAGTTTTGTCTTCGCGCTTTTCCTCCTCGCGGCCGTTGCCGTGCCTGGGGCTATGGCGAGCGGCGGCGTCGCCCTGCTCATTGGCAATTCGGCCTATCCCAATGCGGATGCGCCGTTGAAGGAGCCGGTCAGCGACGCCCGCGCGCTCGGCGCGCAATTGCGCGACCAGGGTTTTGACGTCACGATCGCGGAAAATCTCGGCAAGCAGGCGATGCGGGCAGCGCTCGACCGCTTCAACGGGAAAATCAAATCGAGTTCGACCGCCTTGATATTCTTCAGCGGTTTTGGAATCCAGACCGGCCGGCAGAGCTATCTCCTGCCGGTCGACGCGCAGATTTGGAATGAAGGCGACGTGCGTCGTGAAGGCTTCAGCCTCGACAAGATTCTCAGCGATATGGCCGACAACGGCGCCCAGATCAAAATCGCCATCATCGACGCGTCGCGGCACAATCCCTATGAGCGCAATTTCCGCAGTGCCCCTTTTGGCCTGGCCTCGATCACTGCGCCCAAGGGCGCGGCGGTGATGATGTCGGCATTGGCGGACACGGTCGTCAGCGAGGGTAGTTCGCCGGTGTTCGTCAGTGAACTTATCAAGGAATTGAAGGTCCAGGGCGCCACCATCGAGCAGGTCCTCAATCGCACGCGCCTGGATGTGTCACGCGACACCAAAGGCCAGCAGGTGCCGTCGTTCTCGTCGGCGCTGTTGGAAGATATCGCGCTCGGGTCGGAAGCGTCGTCAAATCCCAGCCCGCAACCCAAGAGCGCCCCGGCAAAGCCTGTCGAGAAGCCGGCGCCATCGTCAACAGTCACGAGTTCGCAGTCGGACCACGAGGCCGAGGCTCGGCACGATTACGTCGTGGCGGAATCCGATGGGACGAAGCAAGCCTGGGATGATTTCCTGGCGAAACATCCGTCGGGGTACTATTCCGATCTGGCCCGCCAACAGACGGCCAAGCTTGTGCCCGATACCGCAACCAAGTCGTCCTCCGATGCCGACACCGCCGTTACCGATCTGGCCGGTTATTACCGACGCGGCCAGCGCGACGCGGTGAAGGGCGACTACGACAAAGCCATCAATGATTTCACCGAGGTGATCCGGCTCGATCCGAAGCATGCCGGGGCGCTCAACGATCGTTGCTGGGTCCGCGCCATCACCGGCGATCTCGCGCAAGCGCTGAAGGATTGCAATGAGGCGCTGCGAATTGCGCCGAATTATGCGGACGCTCTCGACAGTCGCGGCTTGATCAATTTGAAGATCGGCATGCTCAAGCAGGCCATCGCCGATTACGATGCGGCGTTGGAGCGCGACCCGAAGCATGCGACTTCGCTTTACGGCCGCGGCATCGCCAAGACGCGCAACGGTGATGTCGACGGCGGCAAGCGCGACATCGATGCCGCAAAAGCCATTCAGGCAACGATTGCCGACGAGTTCGCCGGCTATGGCGTCCGATAAATTCAAACGCTTTTCGACGGCGCGGCTCGCGGTCGCGACGACAGCCATTGCGGCATCGATGGGCGTCGCCGGGCCAGCAGTCACGGAAAGCCGGGCGCAAACGTCCGGCGTGTCGGCGATCGTCGTCAAGGCGACGAACGCTTGCTTCGCCTCGGCGGTCCGATTCACCGGGCTGGTCGTGCCGCGCGCCGAGGCGGTCGTGAATTTCAATATGGACGGTTATGTGATCAGCGAAGTGCTGGTCGGCGAGGGCGACACGGTTACCTCAGGTCAGGCGCTGGTGAAATTGATCCGTCTGTCGACGGGCGCTCCTGCCGGGCCAGGCGGTACTCAACAGCCTCAACAGCAAGGCGCCGGAGCCGCCGCCAACGCGGCGCAGCAGCCGCCCGCGGCCATGACGCTGAGCGCTCCAGCGGCCGGGTTTGTCAGCAAAAGCACTGCGAAGGTCGGCGCGGTCGCCGCTCCCGTCCCGCTGCCGCCGCCGATGGGATCCGGTCCGCTGTTCCGCATCATCGTCGACAACAAGCTTGAAATCGAAGCTGAGGTGACGAGCATTCACCTCCCAAAGCTCCAAGTCGGACAGCCGGCGCGCGCGCGGCTCGAAAATGGCCGCGATGTGAGCGGGACTGTTCGCACCATCATGCCGGAGATCGATCCGAACACGCAGCTCGGCAAGGTGCGAGTGACGCTCGGCAGCGATCCGGCAATTCGCGCCGGCATGTTTGCCAGCGGCACCATTGATGCCAGCCACAGCTGCGGCGTCTCCATTCCGCGCTCGGCCGTGCAATATCAGACCGAGGGCGCGATAGTGCAGGTCGTGCGCAATGACACCGTCCAGACCCGGCACGTGCGTCTCGGATTCTTCACCGACAACGACATCGAAGTGCAGGACGGAGTGAAGGACGGCGAGCTTGTCATCGCCAACGCCGGTGCGTCGCTGCACGACGGCGATCAGGTCAAGCCGATGTTTGCCGACGACATCGCCCAGCCGGGAGCACGCTAATGGCGCTGAACGTTTCAGCCTGGTCGATCCGTCAACCGCTGCCCGCCATCGTGTTTTCTATCGTGATGCTGGCGCTCGGAACGATGAGCTTTTTGAAGCTGCCGATCACGCGGCTGCCGAACGCCGATATTCCGGTCGTTTCGGTTGTCGTCGCCGAGTTTGGCGCCGCACCGGCCGAGCTCGAGGCGCAGGTCACCAAGCCGATCGAGGACGCCGTCTCAGGCGTTGAAGGCGTCCATAACATCATCTCGACCATCACCGACGGCATTTCCGCGACAACCATCCTGTTTTCGCTCGAGTCGAATACCGACCGCGTGCTTAACGATGTCAAGGATGCGGTCACCAGAGTCCGCGGCAGCCTGCCGCAAAACATCAACGAGCCGCTGGTTCAACGGGTTGACGTGGTCGGCCTGCCGATCATGACCTACGCCGCGATTTCTCCCGCCATGACGCCGGAGCAGCTGTCATACTATGTCGACAACGTCGTCATCCGCGCCTTGCAGGGCGTCCACGGCGTGGCGCGAGTCGAGCGCGTCGGCGGCGTCGAGCGCGAAATTCTGGTCTCGCTCGATCCGGATCGACTGGAAGCCGTGGGGCTGACTGCGCTGGATGTCAGCCATCGCCTGCGCGGCACGATCGTAAACGTCGCCGGCGGCCGCGCCGGCATCGGCGGCCGCGACGAAGCGATTCGGACGCTTGCCGGCAGCAGCACGGTCGCGGGACTGGCGTCAACAATGATCAGCCTGCCCTCGGGCGGCGAAGTCCGCCTTGACGATCTCGGCGTCGTCACCGACACGGTGGCCGAACGCAGCACGTTCGCGCGATTTAACGGCGAACCCATCGTCGCCGTCGCCATCACCCGTGCCAAGGGCGCGAGTGACGTGGTGGTGGGGAAGCAGGTGCAGGCGCGGATCGACCAGTTGAAGGCGACAGACGCCAACGTTGAGCTGAAACTGATCGATTCCTCCGTCGAATTTACCCGCGGACACTACGTCGATGCCCTCCAAACGCTGTTCGCGGGAGCAGGTCTCGCAGTGGCGGTCGTTTTCTTGTTCCTGCGCGATTGGCGCACCACCGTCATCGCGGCGGTTTCGCTGCCGCTCTCCATCTTTCCCGCTTTTTGGGCGCTGGACCTCTTGGGTTTTTCGCTGAACCTCGTGAGCCTGCTTGCGATCACGCTCAGCACCGGCGTCCTGGTCGACGACGCCATCGTCGAGGTCGAGAACATCGAGCGCCACATGCGCATGGGCAAGACGGCCTATCAGGCCGCCATCGATGCGGCCGACGAAATCGGACTGGCCGTTATTGCCATCAGCCTGACCATCGTCGCGATCTTTGCGCCTGCGAGTTTCATGTCGGGGATCGCCGGTCAGTTCTTCAAGCAGTTTGGCATCACCGTCTCGGTCCAGGTGCTGTTCTCGCTGTTGGCGGCCCGTTTCATAACGCCAATGCTGGCGGCGTATTTCCTGCGGCCGCGGGCGCATGTCGATAAGCCGCCGGGGCGTTTGCTCAATGCTTATACGGCGCTCGTGAGCTGGTCGGTCCGACACTATATCCGCACCATAGGCGTTGGCCTCATTTTGTTCGCCGCGTCGATTTGGAGCATGGGATTGTTGGCCAAAGGCTTCTTGCCGGCACAAGACGCCGCGCGTTCGCTGCTTGCCATCGAACTGCCGCCCGGTTCTCAGCTCGCCGACACCGAGCGCAAGACTGAGCAGATCGTGGCGCTTTTGCGCAAGCGGCCGGAAGTCAAAAGCGTCTTTGTCGACGGCGGACGCGTCACCGGCACGCTGGAGCTGCGTAAAGCCTCGCTCATCATCAATTACACGCCGAAATCCAGCCGTTCCGTGACGCAGCATCAGCTGGAATTGTCGATCAGCCGCGAGCTCGCCGACGTTCCCGACATCCATCACTGGTTCCTGGACGAAAACGGCCTGCGGGCCGTGGCCTTGTTCGTGACCGGCACCGACAGCAGAACGGTCGATAACGTCGCAAACGAGCTGGCCAGACAAATGAATCGCGTGGCGCTGATCTCGAACGTCACCGCGGCCACTTCACTCGATCGCCCTGAGCTACGGGTCCGCCCGCAAAGCGATCTTGCCACGCGCATCGGCGTGTCGACTGAAAATCTCGCGGAGACGATCAGAGTTGCGACCATCGGCGATTTCGGGCCGGCTTTGGCGAAATTCGACACCGGCGACCGCCTGGTTCCGATCCGCGTGCAACTGGAAGACAGTGCGCGCACCGACCGGCAGGTGCTCGAACAACTGCGTGTGCCGCTGCCGATGGGGCGCGGCAGCGTGCCGCTGACGGCGATTGCCGATATCCGGCTTGATCAGGGGCCGACCAGCATCAGCCGATACAATCGCGATCGGCAAGCGACCGTGTCGGCCGATCTCGCGGGCACTGCCGCGCTCGGCGATGCGTTGCAGAAGATAAACGAGCTCCCGGTCATGAAGGGATTGCCCAAGGGCACCACCGTCAGCCAGTCCGGAGACGCCGAAAGCCTGAACGAGCTGGCCAACGGGTTCAAGACCGCGATGATCGGCGGGCTGATGATGGTCTATGCCGTGCTGGTGCTGCTGTTCGGCAGTTTCCTGCAGCCGATCACGATTCTGTTCTCGTTGCCGCTTTCGATCGGCGGCGCGATCGTCGCATTGCTGTTGACGGGGCAGCAGCTTACTACGCCGGTGTGGATCGGCGTTCTTATGCTGATGGGCATCGTGACCAAGAATGCGATCATGTTGGTCGATTTCGCGATGGAATCCATGCACGCCGGCGTTGAACGCGACTTTGCCATCATCGACGCCGGTCGGAAACGGTCGCGCCCGATCGTCATGACCACGGTCGCGATGATCGCGGGCATGATGCCGAGCGCTCTCGCATACGGCGCCGGCGGCGAGTTTCGCGCCCCCATGGCGATCGCCGTCATCGGCGGCTTGATCGTGTCGACTTTGCTGTCGCTGGTCTTCGTGCCATCCTTCATGGCCATGATGGACGATCTTGGACGCGTTATCTGGCGATACGGCAAACACCTTCTCAGTCCGGAAAAAGAAACGCCGGCGCCGCACTGAAAACGGCATCGGGTCATCGAGCAATGCATCGAACGTCCGATACCGCTGTGCGGTGTTTGACGGCCCGGTAGTCGCAGGTTTGATCAGCGAATTGGCCACTTGCGTCAACGGTAGGGTCCATGAAGTTCAAAATGAAATGGTACCAGATCGCGATTGCCGGCTTACTGGTCTTGGCCGCGCTCTTGGTTGTATTCGGAATCCCGGTGAATTTCTTGGCCGGAGCGGTGCAGTCTCGGCTCGAGGCCCAGACTGGATATCGCCTGGGTCTGGGTGGCGTAACCACCATAAGCTTGTGGCCCGGGCCGACCATTTCTCTGCGCGATGTCACGCTAGTGACCGGCAATGAGGACAACGCCGACAGCCGATTCAAGGCAGAGTCCATTCGCGTCGTTCTTTCACTGGCGGATCTTCTGCGCGGGCATCCGCGGATCACGCAACTGAGGATTTCACATCCGACAATTCGAGTGCCTTTGCCGCGGGAACGCAGTAGACTCTCTTCAGGCGCGCCGGCTGCCGCGAATTCGAGCGCGGCCATGAAATCTCCGGCGATTGACCGCATCGTCGTCGAGGAGGGCGCGGTCGAGTTTTACAGTCGAGCGGCTCGCGACGAGGGGCGGATCGAGCACATCGCGCTCGACGCGTCGTTTCCGCCGGCCATCGACATGCCAACCGTGACTGGCAGTCTTTACGTGGGCGGCCAGCCGCTTCACATCGAACTGAAATCGAATGTCCAGGCGCCAATTGCCGAAGGGCAGGCGATCCCTATCAAGCTCACGCTGCAAGGTCCTGCGCTGTCCGCGCAGCCGCTGTCTGCGAGCGCCGAACTGCGGTTGAGGAATAATTCGCTCGCCATCAATTCGCTCAGTGGACGTTTTGGCTCGAGCAGATTCAGCGGCTGGGCCACAGTCGATTTCAACGCCAACAAACCAATGGCAAAAGCCGATCTTGATTTTGACAGCGTGCAAATCTTGTCGGATGCCGGCCGCCGCGACACCGATCGCAATGCACTGAGCGAGCCGTGGAGCGACCGTCAGGTCAGTTTTGATGCGCTCAACTTTTTCGATGCTGACATACGCCTGTCGGCCAGCGATTTCACGATCGAATCGTTTCGTCTGGCGCCGACCGCCGTCCAGCTAACCCTGAACGAGGGTCTCATCCAAGCCACGATGACGAATACCAACCTCTATGGCGGAACCGTCGAGGGAACCGTTTCGCTCGATGCGTCGCGTCCGGTGCCGGCGCATGCAATGCACGTCCGACTTGCCGGCGTAAGCGCGCTTCCGCTGCTGTCGGATGTCGCAGGTTTCGAATCCCTCGAAGGGACAATGCGGGCGAACATCGACGTCAACGCCTCCGGGGCCAGTCAGCAGGCCGCCATATCCAGCCTGGCCGGTACCGTCGATATTCGCCTTGCAAACGGCGCCGTGCGCGGCGTCGACGTCAGCAAGCTGATGCACAATCTGACCAGCACGATTCTCGACGGATGGCAGCAAAATCCAAACGACAAGACGCCGCTATCCGATCTGAATGCAAGCTTCAGCCTGGCCAATGGCATTGCAACGACCACGAATCTCGTATTGGCCGGGCCGATCGCGCGAGTCACGGGAACTGGCAGCATCGACATTGCGACCAAGACGTTGCAAATGAAGGTCGATCCGCGCTTGATCGTCGGACAGCAGGACACCGGCAGCTCGGGTGGCGGCACCGGGCTTGGTGTTCCTGTTCGCATTCAAGGCAATTGGAGCGCGCCCCGCATTTATCCGGACGTTGGCGGGATTCTCAACGATCCCGCCGCGGCGTTCGACCAATTGAAAGCGGCGGGCAAGGGCTTGTTCGGCGATAACCGGCAACCGGGCGGTGCCGGTCCGTCGGGCAACGCCAATCAGTTTGGCGGCAGCGGCGGCATGTTTGACAGCCTCATCGGCGGGTTTCTCAAGGGCACCCCCGGCAGTGGCGGCGGCATATCCGGAGGAGGCCGATGAAACCGCGGAGGGCAATGCTGACAATGCGTTTGTTTTCGGCACACCGGCAGAACCATGCTCCTGCCGCTCTTTGGGGCGCGGCATCGATCGTGGGAGCGATCCTGCTCGCATCGACTGTTCATTCATTCGCTGCCGACGGGGCGACAAATCCGCCGGTCGAGATGGCGGTCACGGTAGCGAAGGTAAAGAGCGCCTGCTTCTCCGACACTCTGGTGGTGATGGGAAACCTCGTGCCGCGGAATGAAGTGCTGGTCCGTCCGGATCGCGAAGGCATGGTGATCAAGGAAATTCTGGTGGAGTCCGGAAAGAGCGTGAATGCGGGGCAGGCGCTGGCGCGGTTAGCCGCGCCGGGCGATGCGCAAGGGTCGCTGACCGCGATCAACGCCCCGATCGCCGGCATCATTCTTGCTGCTCCGACAGTGATCGGGGAAACGGCTTCCGCTCGGGGCGATCCGTTATTCCGTATTCTAGGTGCAGGGGACCTGGACTTGCTGGCCGATGTCCCCGCCAAAGACGCGTCCCGACTGGCCGTTGGTCAGGCTGCCAGGATCAAGGTCGCCGGCGTCAACGAATTACCAGGCAAGGTCAGGGTCGTCTCAACGACAGTCGATCCGACAACCCAGTTGGGAAAAGCCCATATTGCGCCTGAGCGCAATGCGCTGCTGCGCGTCGGCGCCTTTGCGCGGGCGACGATCACCGTGGGGCAAGCCTGCGGCGTGGCGGTGCCTCTTTCCGCGCTGCTATTCGGCCCCGATGGATCGGTGGTCCAGACAATACGCGACGATCGTGTCGAAACCCGACGCGTGACTGTCGGGCTATTTGCCCAAAACGATGCACAAATTCGCGAAGGTCTTAAGGAGGGCGATATGATTGTTGTTCGGGCCGGCGCCTTCCTGCGAGACGGCGACCGAGTCCGGGCCGTGGTCGCCGACGAATAGTGCGCGAGAGCTGATTTTGCTATAATTTGCAACGGTGTTAGGTCGGGGAGGCGGCATTCATGTGCGGGCATCCGGGCGCATTCGGTGCGGGCGACGACGAAGCAGCGGCGCAGCCGCCGTCGCTGACCGCGTCAATGTTGCGCCGGCGTCACGCTCGATCTGGCCTCAGGGGACCGGGTGCGAGTTTTGGGCGGTATCCCCCGGAAGTTCCTTGTCGAACACCAACTTGCAGGGGGTGCTGAGGCTCGCCCTTTTGGCCTTCATACATGCGATGATGCGATCAATGTTGGGAATCTCCGAACTGCAGAGTCGAAAGACGTCGGGCGCACAGGCGGCGCGCTCGCTCTCGGTGCCAAGGGCATGTCCCAACGCTGGTTGCAAAACCATGGAAATTGCGACCTGGAGCGCGATCAAGCCAAGCTTGCTCGGCTTAGTGAATGAGCGGCCTTGCGTGGCGGTCATGACAGTCTCCCCTCTGTGCCTGCGTCGTCGCGATCGGCTCAACGGACCGATCCGATTGCGTGCTGCGACTTCCGGGTTGGAGTCTTGGTTTTCTGCCGGACTCTGCCGTGTTTTTGCAGTATTTCCGGACATTTGCGTCCCTTTGCCCCTATGAGGCGGCACGGAATGGATCAATCCGGCGAGAAGCAAAAAAAATCTTTTTTTCCCGGGTCTATTCCGGAATCGGGTCGGACAATCCGTCACCCGAATACAGGCGCTGCCGCGCCGCCCCCCGGACAGTCGGTTCCGCCGGGGATGACTGGAGCGGAATTGCGCCTGTACGCTTGGAGTGAGCTGCCACAACCGCATCGGAACGAGGTCTGTAGGCAAATCCGCGTGCGGTGCGAGACTTTCATTTCGACGGTGCGCGTCGACCGGCGCCAGCGGAGATCGGAAGTCGACAAGTTAGTCAGTGAAGTGGTGGCGCACCTGCTCCGCGCGACATCCGTGCGTCGCGAGGAAGCCGCGACGGGCTGGGAGAGGAAGGCGATGGAAGCGAACGAGCGACCCGATCCCGCGCAGAGTGGGCGCGAATCCCGCGCCCCGCTGCCGTGGCTGGCGCGGGGCCGCTTCGACGCATGGGAACCGATGCGCGACGCGCGCGTGATCTGGGTCATCGAAGAGACCTGCAACCGCCAGGCCCTGTTCCACCGCTACGAGGATATGCGGCGGCGTGATCGCGGCGGCAAATGGGACGGCTCGGGCTATCCGCTCGTGGCCGTGGACAATCAGACGATCGAGCAATTGAGCGGCCATTACGATCCGGCGGAGGACGAGACCGACTCGCTACAAGCCGAGGATTCCCGGCGCGCCTGGCAGGGCCTGGTCGCATTGACCATGCATCAGTTCGGGCCCGACGACGACGTTGTCGCCCTTGTGAAGGTATTAGCCGAAGATCGCGACATGCAGGACTCATTCGGCAGCCAATGGCCAATCGGAAAAATCGCGCGCGCTCTTGGTGAGCGCCAGCCGAACGCCGTTTGGAACGATGATAGAGTCGAAAATGCGAAGCGGCGCCTGACCAAATGCATCGTCAAGATCAAACAGGCGCATGGTCTCGACGCTGTCGACTTGCGTGCACTGCTGGTACGTTATGCGCGTGAATCCGAACCCGATGCAGGTCGGCCTCGGCGCACAAAGTAACATGCACATTTTTTGGTGGAACGAATTCCAATGTCTGACACGAACTCCAATCAAACGCTGATGGCGCTTCTTGCGCCGGAGGCGGAGGAGTCCATCGCAACAGACATTGCGGCGGAACTGTCCGACGGTGATGGGACACCGCAACTGCCCACACTCGACCAGCGGACCGACATGTATCTGTTTGCGGTGTATGGGCCGAACCAGCCCGTCACGCCCGAGATGCGTTTGGCGGCCCGTGACCGCCTGATCGGCGCAATGGCCGCTGATCTCGCCGACGAGACCATCGGTCCCGCATCGGCTCCGGTCCAAACGGCCGCCCTTCAATCGCACAGTATTGCCGCTCAACGCGGGCCGGCGACGACGGTCGGCTTTTCGCAACTGTGGGGCTCGCTCCTGCAACATTGCCAAAGGCTCCTGCCGCCTGCGGAAGCCTTCAGCGTGCGCGGCCTCCGGATTGCCGCCGTGCCGCTCGTCGCATTGTTGGTCGTCGGCTCGGTGTGGACGACAGGTTGGATCGGCCAGCGCGACTACTCTGAGCCCAACGGCGGCCAGATCGGGACCTCGCTGATGATCCGCGATCGCGGGCTGCAGCCGGTCGATTCGCCGGCGGAACTGAATCTAAGGCGTGACATTGCCGCGACAGAAGCCGCGCTCGGTCCGACGAATCCCATCTTCGCCCAAAAGCTCGTGGACTTGGCCATTCTTCTGCGTTCCGACGGCCGATACCAGGAGGCGGAAGCATTGTGCACGCGCGCGCTGGCGATAGAGCAGCGGACTCTCGGTCCGAAGGACATCGCGACCGTTCGCACCGTCAGGGAACTGGCAAGAATTTATCGGGCCCAAGGTCGCAACAGGGAGGCGGACGCCCTTTTGGCGCGCTCCGATCAGCCATGAAGCCACGACAAGGAAGCGTCATGCGATACATCCGAGCCGCGACACTTGGTGGTATAGGCGCAATTATTTGCATCGCGGCGGCGCTGGCGGACGAGCCGGTGGCCGTCGTCGAAGAAGTCAGCGGCAAGTTGCCCGGCGTCGACTTCATGGACTATGTCGATTCGGGCAGGGTGATTAAGCTGGGCTCGCGCGACCGGATTGTGCTTGGTTATCTAAAATCCTGCTGGCGCGAGACGATTACAGGCGGCACGGTTACCGTTGGCGCCGAGCAAAGTCGAGTGCAGTCCGGCAGCGTCGAGCGCGTCCGGGTCAAGTGCGATGGCGGGCACATGGAGCTTAGCCCGGAGGAGTCGGTCGAGAGCGCCGGCTTGATTTCGCGGAGCCTGGAAGAACAGCCCGCCAACAAGCCGAAGATCCTGCCGCAGGTCACGCTCTACGCGCGGATACCCATGATCGACGTCAGGGGGGGCGGCACGTTGCTGATCGAGCGCCTCGATAAGCCTGGCGAACGACTGACGTTCACCGTAGAGCCGTCCCAACTCGTGCGTGGGACATTCTACGACTTCGCCAACACGAACAGGGTGCTCGCGGCCGGCGGCGTCTATCGCGTGACGCTCGACACCAGGCAGATAGTCTTCAAGGTCGATGCGGCGGCACCGGCCATGGCGCCGCTTGCCTCACGACTTCTGCGCTTCTAGCGGGTTGGGCCGTTCCAGCGGTCGCGGTAGGTCGTTATGGCGCGAATCGTTTGGCGCGACGCAATTGCTGCCGCCCTCATCGCGCTGATCGCGGGTTCGCTCACGGCATTGCCATCGCTCGACAATCTGCGCGGCCTGTCGATCGACGTGCTCACGGCGTTGCGATCGCAGCTTCTCGGCCGCACCAGCAATTCTGCCGCCTCGCCGACCGTCGTCGTCGCGCTCGATGAAGAGACGTTCCGAACGGAGCCCTTCGCGAATTCGCCGAACGTCACCTGGACGGGCGAGATCGGACGCATTTTGAGCGCGATTATCGAGGGCGGTGCCACGGTCGTCGGGTTCGATATCGTCTATCCGATTTCCATCGAGCAGTCCGTGATTCCGTACGGTGACTCTACAGTTGGCGCGCAATTGCGCGGGTTCGACCGCGACTTCCTGCGCGCACTCGCGGTTGGCGCGCGCGACGGCAGGGTGGTGCTGGGTCAGGTCCAACTGGGCGATCAGCCGATCGTGCCGGCGCCCGGCCAGCGCATTGCGGTCGGCCAACAGCGCAACATCAGGGCGATCAACGCCTATACCGATTCGGACAATGTCGTGCGGCGCTTGTCGCTCAGTTTTACGGTGGACGGCGCGCCGGTCCCGTCGATGGCCGTCGAGCTTGCCGCGCGGGCCTTGCAGGCTTTGCCGCAGTTCTATCCGGATCGCACCATGACGCTGGCCGGCTACCGTGTCCCGAGCACGATACCGAACACAGTGACGCTCAACTTCGACCGCGACGCCGCAGCCATCCCGACCTATTCGATCGCCGATTTGCGGGCCTGCGTCGCCAAGGACGATAAAGAGTTCTTCCGCCGCCACTTCAACGGCAAGGTGGTTTTGTTCGGCACGCTGCTCGACGTCGAGGACCAGAAGATCACGTCGAAGCGATTTGCCACCACGCACGAAGGCGCCAATGGAGATCGTTGCGTACTGGCATCGCCGTCCCAATCCAAGGCATTTGCCCGGCGTTCAATTTCCGGCGTCTACATTCACGCGACGGCCGTCAACAACTTGATAGAGCACGATGCGCTTGTCGAGGTGGGCCCGAGGGGCGCGGCCGCCGTCGCGGTCGCATTCTCGGTGCCGGTCGCGGCCGGGGCGCTGCTGCTCGCGCCGATCGGCGCCGTGATCGCCTATTTGGCGATCGCGCTGGCGTGGACCGCCACCGCCATGGCGGCGTTCGGGCACGCGCTCGTGCTGCCGCTCTTCGGGCCGTTCATTGCCGGTCTCGGCACCGCGGTCGTAGCGATCGGCTACCGCTTTGTCGTCTCCGACAAGGATAAGCGGTTTTTGCGCAAGAGCTTTGCCTTTTACCTCGCGCCTTCCGTGATCGAGCGGATGATCTCGTCGAACAAGCCGCCCGAACTCGGCGGCGAAGTGCGCAACGTCACCATCTATTTTTCCGACGTCGTCGGCTTCTCGTCATTTTCGGAAAGCCTGCCGCCGATCCAGGTCGTCGCCCTCTTGAACGAATATCTATCCGCCATGGCCGAGATCATTGAACAACACGGCGGGTTCATAGATAAATATATCGGCGACGCCGTCGTGGCTATTTTCGGTGCGCCGCTGGCCGATCCGGACCATGCCAGCAACGCCGTACGCGCCGCATTGCGCTGCCGGACGCGTTTGCAGGAACTTAACCGGAGCGGCGGCATGTTTGTGGAACACCAGCTGCAGCAGCGCGTCGGACTCAATTCCGGCGAAGCGCTGGTCGGCAATATCGGGTCGCGCCGTCGCTTCAATTATACGGTGATAGGAGACGTGGTGAATCTCGCATCGCGGCTCGAGGGCGCCAACACTTTCTTCGGCACCTCGATCGTGGCGTCGCACACGACCGTTGCGCTCACCGGTTCGGTCTTCACCTGGCGTGAGCTTGACAAAATTCGCGTGAAAGGACGTGCCGCTGCGGTCGGCGTTTTCGAGCCACTGTCAGAATCGGGGCTGGACAGCGCTGAACAGTCGGAGTGCGTGGCCGCGTATGCGGAAGGCTTGGCGCGTTGGCGCGCCGCCGATTTCGCGGCGGCCGCCGGCAGTTTTGCGCGCTTTGCGGATTGCGATCCGCCATCGGCAAAGTTTCTGGCGCGGGCGCAGAAATTTGTCGAGAATCCACCCGATTCGAATTGGGACCCGATCAAGCAGCTTGATGAAAAATAATTGTCTGTCGCATGCTGCCGGCGACAGTCGGATGGTGAGACTCTGGTGGCGCAACGGATCGGCTGCCGCGCCGAGGCCGTCGATCGCGGCTTCGGCACCGCGGTGCGCAACGAGCCATTGCGCTCGGCGGCGACGTGTCGGCGTGGCACCCGCCAGAAAGGTGGTCGCCTGGGCGGCAAACCGCGCACGCCGGTGTATGGTGTATAACGGCTGCAACGGGGTAAAGCCGGAGCTCCATACCGCAAATTTATTTTGCGGGTTTCGCATGGGACACAGCCTTGAAATAGTATATTTTCAGGCGATCCCTCTCGGGGCATTGGCATGAGCAGAGCTGCCCGGACCGTGCTGCTATGTGGGCTGATGATGCTGCTCTGCGCGGCCGCGGCGCAGGCTGACAAGCGCGTTGCACTCGTCGTCGGCAATTCGGTCTACCAGCACGCTCCGCCGCTGCCCAATCCGGCGCGGGACGCTCAAGCCATGGCGAAGATGTTTCAAAAGGCCGGCTACGACGTAGTCACCGCGCTTTACGACGTCGGCTATTTGGATCTCAAGCGCGCGATCCGGCAATTCGAAGATGCCGCGGCCGATTCCGACATCGCTGTCGTCTACTTTGCCGGCCACGGCATCGAAATCCACGGCGTCAACTATCTGATCCCGACCGATGCCAAGCTGGCAAGCGATCGTGACGCGGAGGACGAGGCGATTGCGCTCGATCGGCTCCTCACTTCCCTCGATGGGGCCAAGCGGTTGCGCCTGGTCATTCTCGATGCATGCCGTGAGAATCCGTTTGTCCACAAGATGCTGCAGCAGCGCTCGGCAGCGCTGCGCGGCGTCAATTCCGGTCTGGCTACGGTCGAGCCGAGCACCAACAACACGCTGATCGCATATGCGGCGAGAGCGGGCGCGGCGGCGGATGATGGCCAGGCTGACCACAGTCCTTTCACCGCCGCTCTGCTGAACAATCTGTTCGTGCCGGCGCTCGACGTCCGCCTGGCGTTCGGTCGCGTGCGCGACGAGGTGCTCAAAACAACCGCTAACAAACAGGAGCCCTTTGTCTACGGCTCGCTCGGCGGCGCGAACATTTCGCTTGTTCCCGCGTCGGAACAGTCACTGCGGGCTGTCGATCTTGGGCAGGAAAGGGACGACTACGGCCGGGTCGAAAAGATCGGCACCAAGCGCGCCTGGCAAACCTTTCTGGCCCAGTATCCGAACGGGTTTTATGCCGAACTCGCGCGCGAAAATGTCGCCGCGATCGAGCGCGTCGAACAAGTTCGCGACGAGCAAGCGCGGCGCGCGCAGGCTGAACAGGATCGGCTGGCAATAGAGCAGGCCGAACAGTTCCGGCTGCAGGCTGAGCGCGACCGGTTGGCGGCCGAACAAGCCGACAAGAGTCGATTGGCGAAGGAACAAGCGGCGCGAGCGGAGAGTGATCGCCTGGCCAAAGTGCAGGCCGAGCAGCAACGATTGCAAGCCGAGCGCGACCGGCTGGCGGCCGAACAGGCCGAGAAGGAGCGACTGGCGAAGCAACAAGCGGCACAAGCCGAGAAGGACCGCCTGGCCAAGGAGCAGGCCGAGCAGCAACGACTTCAGGCTGAGCGCAGCCGGTTGGCGGCCGAACAAGCCGAGAAGGACCGACTGGCGAAGGAACAGGCGGAGAGAGACCGGCTGGCAAAGAAGCAGGCCGAGGAAGATCGGCAAGCGAAAGAGCAGGCCGCGAAGGACCGCGTGGCGATCGAGCAAGCGGAGCAAGATCGGCTGGCAAAACAGCAAGCCGAGCAAGACCGTCTCTTGCGACAGAAAGTCGACGCCGACAATGCGAATGCCGCCGCACAGGCAAGCGCCGATCCTCCTGCCGCCGGCGATCATGCGTCGCCCGGAAAGATCGCGATGCTGGCGCCGCCGACGAGCGAGCCTTCGCCGCCAACCACGGCGACGCCGGCGGCGCCGGCCAACGCGCTCTCCAGCGGCGCCTTGGTCAAAGCCATCAAAAACGAGCTGCATCGCGTCGGCTGCTATGCGGGCGCGATCGACGACAAGTGGACGAGCGCGGAGACCAAGTCCTCTCTCGACAGGTTTGCGAAATTCGCCAAGCTGGCGGCCGCGCCGTCCAATCCCGACACGGACCTCCTCGATACGCTTCGCGGCAAAACCGACCGCGTCTGTCCGTTGGATTGCGGGGTCCGCGAAGTCGTGCGCAATGGACAGTGTGTTGCCAAGGCATGTCCCTCGGGCACTGCGCTTGACGACGATGGCAGTTGCACCAAACCGGCAAAAAAAACAGCAACTCTGACAGACGAAAAGCGTTCGCCTGCCCCGGCCGCCGACGGCAGGGCAGCAGCCGCGCCATACGATCCTTACGACCGCAGTCGACGGGTCACCCCTGGCGGCCAAATGACGTGTGGGCCGAATGGCTGTGAGCGGGTGCCGGTGGGTTGCCAGGCGATCCGTGGCATGCCGGGCGGGCACGGCCTCGGCGGCAAGATCATTTGTGGACAGTCCGCTGCGGCTATCGAGACTGGCCAGACCATGCAACATTTTGGCCGCCGGCGTGGCGGTTACAATCCAGACGGGTCCCGGCGAGGTTATGGGCCTAATTAATCATCGGTAGCCGGGCCATTGCGCTGTCCGGCTTTAAAGCGAACACGGCCGCGCTCTCGTTGCCGCGTTCACGCGCCATTCGCCCAACGCTACTCTATAGCGACGGTGCGGCCTTGACCGAGCCGAGCCGGTGGCGGTGCTGCACGAACGTCTCGACCCGGGATTCGAGGTTGGGGACAAACCGGTCTATCTCAGCCCGGCATCGTCGGCTACAATCCAGCGCAATTGCTGAGGTGCGCGCTGGGGAGGCGCTGCAATGGCGCGGAAAACCAATCGATCGAGCGACCATGGTATATTGTTCGGGTTGCAAGCATTCGCATGTTTGGCGATCGTGCTGATTGCCGATAGCCGAATTTCGCATGCAGCCGATCAATCGGCCGACACCACTATGGCCAACCACTATTTGCAGGCTGCAAAAGACGGCGACGTCAATTCTCAATACTATATGGGAGCGCTCTATTCCGCCGGCGTTGGCGTTTCACTCTCCGATTCCGAAGGGTTCCACTGGTTTTTACTTGCGGCTGAGCACGGCAATTCCGAGGCGCGCATTATCGTCGGCGCGTCATATGCGATTGGCAGGGGCGTAGCAAGGAGCTACGTCGACGCCTACAAGTGGACATTCGTCGCCGCAACGAGCGCGGATCTTCCGGAGACTCGCAACGGCGCGCGACAATTGTTGGATGTCCTGACCTCGAGGATGTCGGACAAGGACATCGCCGAGGGGCGCAAGCTTGCTCAGTCGATCCTCTCTGCCTCGAACCAGCCCGCCCGCCCCGCACAGCCGCAAGTCGCGCAACCCGCCCGGCCTGGAGCGGGTAACGACGATCGACCTCCTGCCCCGAGCCAGGCCACCCGACCCGCAGCGCCGGAGACGGCGCCGCCCGGCCGAGCAGAAGACGGCAATGACCAACATATCGCGTCGAAGGAAATTCCGCGGGGCTCCGACTATGATCGGTTGACCGGCGATATCGATCGAGACCCCAACAACGCAGAAGCTTATATCAAGCGCGGCAGCATCCTCGTACAGCGACGCGAATACGCGCTTGCCAATCAGGATTTAAGCGAAGCTATTCGGCTCAATCCGAATAATATCAGGGCTCTCAACAATCGCTGCTGGACGCGAATCATGCTCGGCCAAGTGGATACGGCTGTGGGGGATTGCGACGCGGCGCTGAAAATTCAACCGGACTTTGTGGATGCCCTCGATAGTCGCGGTCTTGCCAATCTCAAGCTCTCTCATTTCGATCGTGCCGTTTCCGACTTCAATGCCGCGTTGCGGCTGAAGCCAAAACTCGCGTCGTCGCTCTATGGGCGCGGCATTGCGCGCATGCGCCTAGGCGACAAGGTTGAGGGCGGTTTCGACATGGCGTCCGCTCTCGCGATTGACCCGAATATCCGCGATCAGTTCGACCAATTGGGCGTACACTGGTGAGTTTACGGCGGTGACGCGGCAGCCCAAGAAGGCATCGCGCAACGCGTGGCGCCGTCACTATCCGCGACGACAGGCATGGGTTGCGGTTAACGGGCGTTGGGTTTGGACGCGGCTTTCCGAGCGTCATTGACGATTGACTGGATATGCGCCGTAAGCGCGCTGGATATCGCGATGTCGACGCTTCTTGCCCCCAAATCCAACGGCCCACTGGAGTCTGGGCTAGCATTGTCGTCCGCCGCCGGGTGAGCGCTGCTGTTTGGCGTGTCCGCAGCAAGTCTTGCCGGCGTATCGCTACGCACCCGGCTGCCGGCCTTTAAATCCACCCGGGCAGGCGTCACGACAAGCGCTCCCGGCGATACATCGCCGATAACTTCCACGGCACGCGAGCCATGGACACCCAGCGAAACAGGCACGCGCCGTATCCGACCGCCCTCAACGACTTCGATCGCGTTGTTCAAGACGGCCTCGTTTGGAACCAAGATCGCCTCGGCCTTTTCCCTGAACACAATGTTGATTTCGACCGTCATGCCTATGCGCAACGGCGTGTCCGCCGGCAGTAACAGATAAACGCGGAACGACTTTTTCGTCGGGTCGCCCTGCGGGGTGATTTGCGAAACCTTTGCGCGCAACGCCTGGCCTGGAAACGCCTCATTAGCCAAATACGCCGCCTGCCCAACCGCTATCTTGGTGATCTCTTCCTCGTTGATCTCGGCGCTGACTTGCAACGGTGACGGATTCCCGACCCGGAAAAGCACCTCCGTTGGACCGGCGATCTCGCCAACTTCGCCGTCGCGGCGCAGGACCATTCCATCCATGGGAGCGCGCAGCACCAGCGCATCCAAGCGCGCCTTCTGCGCGGCAATTCGAGACTGAGACTCGTTGACGGCGGTCTGACGCTGTTCGTATTCGGCATCGGAGATTTTGTTGTGCTTATGGTCGTCATCAGCGCGTTGAAGATCCCGAACCAGCTGATCGTGCCTGACGGTCAATTCATCGAGCTGTGAGCGTTCCTCGGCGTCGTCCTGCTGTCCCAGCACCTGGTCCTTTTTTACCGTCTGGCCTTCGCAGCGGCATAGTTTGACCAGGCGCCTCCTCTCGAGCGGGACGACCTTGGCCCATTGCACCGGCTCGACAGTTCCGCTGCCGTAAACGGTTTCCGAGACAGGCGCGACAACAGCCGCCGTTACCTTCACCACGGGAGCGTATCGGAAATAGGAAAAATATATCGCCGCCCCGGCCGCGGCGGCGAGAATGACGATAACGGCGATAGCAATGCGACGACCCATCCTGCCCATCCCCGACGAGGCGGTGCCTCGCATGATTCCAAGCGGCGTTTCGAGCAACGCACTTTAGCGCCGGTTCGACCGGAGCGCCGAAGCTGCGGTGGTACCTCAGTTCTACGGAAACCGCCCCCACCGGCCACGACCGTATCACTTTTCGGCTGCCAATATCACCCCGTCGTATGCGGACCGCAAGATTGTTCGGCGATTTTCCCATCGACGATACGTATGGTCCGGTCGGCCCGCGCCGCCAATCCGAGGTCGTGGGTCACCACGACGACCGTTCTGTTTTGGCGCGCCACGTCGCGCAAAATCGAAAAAACCTGGTCGGTTGAGACCGAATCTAGATTTCCAGTCGGTTCGTCGGCAATCAAGATTTGCGGATCGTTGGCCAGCGCTCGCGCCAGGGCCACTCTTTGTCGCTGACCCCCGGAGAGTTGGCTCGGAAGCTTGTTGACCGCCTCTTTGAGCCCCAACGAATCCAATAGGGCGACCGCCTTTGCGCGCATCGCTGCCGGCGACAATCGGCCGAGCGCACGCATCGGCAACAGGACGTTGTTAAGTGCCGGAAACTCCGGCAGAAGAAAGTGAAACTGAAAGACAAATCCGAGTGTCGATAGCCGCAAATCGGCCCTTTGCGAATCTGAAAGGCGCGAAGTCGCTTGCCCGCCAATATAGAGTTCGCCCTCCGTGGGGGCGTCCAATAAGCCGAGTAGATAAAGCAAGGAAGATTTTCCGGAGCCGGACGGGCCGGTGATGGCAACAAATTCGCCCTCCTTGACCTCAAGATCGATGCCGTCGACGAGCGTAGTGGAAACTTCTCCTTCCACGCGCCGGACAAGCCCGACTGTTTGGAGCGCGGTCGGCGTCACGACGCACCGCGTATGATATCGACCGGATGAACTCTGGTGGCCTTCCAGGAGGGCAGCAGCGCCGCGGCAGCGCAGCAAATCAGCGACAGCAGCGCAACAAGGGCATAGTCGGTGATCGTGAGGTACACAGGCACCGGCTCTTTGCTGCCGGTAAACGGATTGGTGAATGTTATTTGCCCCATCGCAAGGCACAGGAAATATCCCAGCGCCGATCCGGCAAGGACGCCGACGGTGCCGATCATGACCGACTCGATGATGAAGATGAGCCGGACTAAACGCTCTTTGATGCCAAGCGATTTCATGATCGCAATATCATGGCGCTTCTCGTTGGTAATGGTCGAAATAATGCTGTAGATCGCGAATGTGGACGCCAGCAGCATCGCCGCCATGACAAGCATCGTGATAAGTTCGCGCACCTTGAAGACAGACAGAAGATCGGCATTGGCTTCTTGCCATGATACCGAGCGGTATCCCGTCTGCCCTTCAATCTGACTTGCAACGTCGCGCGCGGCCAGCGCATCGTTCAGCCGTACGTGTATTTCGTTTATGAGCGTCGGTTGCGCGACAAGGACTTGGGCGGTTCGTATCAGCGCGTAGATTTGCCCTTCATCCATGTCGCGAACGCCAAACTGAAAAATGCCGACCACGGGCCCTGAAATCGAAATTCCTTGACCTGTCGAGATCGTGACGTTGCTGCCGACCCTGGCGCCCAGTTTTTTTGCCAACGCTTCGCCAATAATGACGGCATTCGGCGCTCGATTAAGATCGCTGAGTTGTCCCTCTCGCATTTTATCGACCAGCTTGGAAACGTGCTCTTCCTGACGCGGATCGATACCGGTAAGTTTCACGCCAATGCGCTCTTGCGAGAGGTTGATCATTGCCGAAATCTTGACGGAGGGAGCAATTGAGCCTGGCAGCCACGGTTGTATCGCCGAAATCACCTGGCTTGGATTCGTGATCCCGGATCGCCTTGCTACCGCAACCAGATTGGCGGCCTGCGACGCGCCATAGAATTGCTCTGCGGGCTGATCGGCAGTCGATATCCGCTCATCGGTCACGGTGACGTGCGGCATAGTGTCGACGAGCATATGGATTATATCTTTTTGTCCGCCCTGCATGAGGCCGGCGAGCATGATTGTAAAACCGACGCCGGTGGCGACGCCGAGAACGCCGATGAATGTTTGCCGGATTCGGCTGCTGACATGCGTCCAGGCAATTTCAAGAAGAAAACTCATTCTGGGAAACCTTGTTTCTTGCGAAAGCCGTGCCCGACGCAGCGCCCAACTCTAGTCCTTTTTAGTTCTCAAATCGACGTTGCCCCACTCTCGCTCCTCGCGCGGCTGGATCGCGGCAAATTCCAGGGCGGGTTAAAGCCCGGATGACGACCTTAATCTTTTGGAATCGTTATGGAAAGCCGAAGAGGCACCCTGTCCCAGCGCGGCTTTCGCGCCACGGTCGCCGGCATGCCCATCTCTTTGTGACGGCCGGTTTGCTGCAATTCCGGCAGGGCCGAATAAAAAATTAATTTGAAATGCTGCGCCGGAATGGGCGTTTCGGCGGCGCCTTCTCGATAGCGCAGGGGAGATCGGCCTCTACAAGTTCGGCGAACAACGAGGCAATTCATCGCCCTGCTCGGCAGCGCAGCGGCAACATGGCCACCGGCCGCCAGCGCGCGGAGACGTGAGGAAGCCATGAGCACGATGAGCTTGAATGTCATGACCATAGGGCCGCGCCGCATGTCGCGTTGGAGCCGAGTGATACAGGATTTCGCCGAGTGGCAGCGTCGCGCGCGTTCACGCCACGAGCTGTGGGGTCTTAGCGACAGGTGCTTGCAAGATATCGACCTGCCCCGTATCGCTGAAATGCGGAACTGCACGTCGGATTTTGAAGCTTGCAAGCCGTTTTGGATGGCCTGATCGAGCACTCCATATCCGGATACCCGGTGGGTATCAGCGCACAATCCGACGCCGACCTCCGCATAACGAGATCCGACGCAGAGGCCTTCCCGGCTCGCCTAGGAAATATTCGCGCCGCCTTGCCGGAAGTGGGCTTTTGCCTCCGTGTATGAGTATCGGCAGCTTCGCTGCAAGGAGAAGGCGATGAAAAGGACCACTTTTGCTCTCGTGATTGCGGTCGTCGGTGCGGTTTTTTCTGTCGTTTCCGGCTCATCGCAGGCCGCCCCGGTTGCGCCGCGCTCGGCTGTCGCGCCCCACGATAGCGGCTCGGCGAAATCGGTGAGGTGGCACGAGGGTCGCGGCGGCGATCACCGCAAGAGATCGGGTTTTGGACGAGGTGGTATCTTTGCCAAGCTCGGACATTTCAAATCCTTGCTGGGGATGTTGGCAAGCGCCCAAGGCGGCGGCGGTGGGCTGTCGTCGATGTTGGGCGCGGGCGGCTCGGGCGGCATGGGCGGAATCACGTCCATGCTGGGCGGCATGTCCGGCTCCGGCGATATGGGTGGAATGGCCTCGATGCTTGGCGGCATGGGCGGCTCCGGCGGCATGGGCGGAATCACGTCCATGCTGGGCGGCATGGCCGGCTCCGGCGATATGGGCGGAATGGCCTCGATGCTTGGTGGCATGGGCGGCTCGGGTGGCACGGGCGGATTCACCTCCATACCGGGCGGCATGTCTGGTTCCGGCGGCGCCCAGTCGTCGACGGTCGGCCACGTCAGCCAATCGGCCCGCCAGGCATGCACGCCCGATGCCCTGCGGTTGTGTTCCGATTACATTCCCGACGTTGGGAAGATCACGGCGTGCATGAGAGCGAAATCGGCGCAGCTCAGTGAACCATGTCGTGCCGCGATGAATAGCGAAGGCGCGGCTCCGTCGCGGCTTGCCGGTCGAAGCGTCGCCGCTCCGGTCCACGGCCGCGGCTTGGCCAGCTACGGCGGCTCCGAAAGTGCGGCAAATTACGGCGGCGGCCAAAACGCCAGTGGTTTCCAGGCCGGCGACAGCTATGAAAGCTCAGGAACCGTCCAAGGCCTGGGCGGCGGCGGCTTTGATATCGGACGAATGATGGGCATGGCGAGATCATTCGGCTTCGGCCAACGCGGCGGCTGGTGATCAAGCGGGAACCGATACCGCGTCGGTTGCCGCGAGAGGCGATGACAAGGCCCTCTTGAGCGGCCCCAGGGCGTGGGGCCGCCCATGAGGTTTTCCGAAGCCCGCAACAAATTTTCTACCTCATCACGTTTTGGGCGGAACCTTCGCCTTTTGGCCGCGTTCGGGGTCATGGCAGAGAAGGTGAGCCCACGTGCGGGGGAAGCCACGTCGGTATAGGAACTTAGAGCGGCGGGATCGAATCCTGCCCGGCTTCGCGCGCCTTGGAACTCCCCGCCGGGACAGGGCGGTTGCGGCCGGGATGATCCCCTGCCGCACCCGGGGACGGTATCCCGTACCGCAGTTCCGACTTGCCGACACCCCTTTCATACGCGCCTCAGCGACCGCTCCTAGCGGGCCTCGGAGACATTCATGCAGACGCCTACCGACGTGCTGAATCCCACCGCCGCCAACGGCTCATCGGCTCCGCAAGCGATCCCTGCCGAGAATGGGCTGAACGGCGATGCCCACGGGCTGACCGAGCTCCTGCATGCGCTCCAGGCAATGCGGGTGGGCGATTTCTCGGCGCGCATGGCGGGCGACCGCGTCGGCATCATGGGCAAGATCGCCGATACCTTTAATGAGATCGTCGCCACCAACCAGCGTATGGCGAAACAGCTCGAGCGGGTCGGCCAGGTGGTCGGCCGCGAAGGCAAAACCCGGCAGCGCGTCCGGCTCGGCCTGTCGGACGGCGCCTGGGGCGAGATGGAAGCCTCAGTCAATTCGCTGATCGACGATCTGCTCTGGCCGACCACTGAAGTGACCCGCGCCATCGCCGCGGTCGCCCAGGGCGACCTCCTTCGCACCGTGAGCCTCGACGTCGATGGCCGGCCGCTGAAAGGCGAGTTCCTGCGCTCCGCCGAGATCGTCAACACGATGATCAAGCAGCTCAACGTGTTCACCTCGGAAGTGACGCGCGTCGCCCGCGAAGTCGGCACCGAAGGCAAGCTCGGCGGCCAGGCCCAGGTCGGCGGCGTGACCGGCGTGTGGAAGGACCTCACCGAGAGCGTCAACTCGATGGCGTCGAACCTCACGGCGCAAGTGCGCAACATCGCCGAAGTGACCATTGCGGTGGCCAACGGCGACCTGTCGAAAAAGATCACCGTCGACGTGCGCGGCGAAATTCTCCAGCTCAAGGAAGCCATCAATACGATGGTGGATCAGTTGCGCTCGTTCGCTTCGGAAGTGACCCGCGTGGCGCGCGAGGTCGGCACCGACGGCAAGCTCGGCGGCCAAGCCATCGTGCCGGGCGTCGCCGGCACCTGGAAGGATTTGACCGACTCGGTGAACGCCATGTGCGGCAACCTCACCGACCAAGTGCGCAACATTGCGCACGTGACCACCGCTGTGGCGCGCGGCGACCTGTCGCGCAAAATCACGGTCGACGTGCGCGGCGAGATTCTGGAGCTCAAAGACACCATCAATACGATGGTGGATCAGCTCAACGGCTTTGCCTCGGAAGTCACCCGCGTGGCGCGCGAGGTCGGTACCGAAGGCAAGCTCGGCGGCCAGGCGCAGGTCCCCGGCGTCGCCGGCACCTGGAAGGACTTGACCGACAGCGTCAACTTCATGGCCGGCAACCTCACCGCGCAAGTGCGCAACATCGCCGACGTCGCGACGGCCATCGCCGGCGGCGACCTGTCGAAAAAGATCACGGTCAACGTTTCCGGCGAAATCCTGCAGCTCAAAGAGACCATCAACACGATGGTCGATCAGCTCAATGCCTTTGCCGGCGAAGTGACGCGCGTGGCGCGCGAGGTCGGCACCGACGGCCGGCTCGGCGGTCAGGCCAACGTGCTCGGCGTCGCCGGCACCTGGAAGGACTTGACCGACTCGGTCAACTCCATGGCGTCCAATCTGACCGCACAGGTGCGCAACATCGCCGAGGTGGCGACCTCGATCGCCTCGGGCGACTTGTCGAAGAAGATCACCGTCGACGTGCGCGGCGAAATTCTGGAGCTCAAAGACACCATCAACACCATGGTGGACCAGCTCAACGCCTTCGCCGGCGAGGTGACGCGCGTGGCGCGCGAGGTCGGCACTGAAGGCAAGCTCGGCGGCCAGGCGCTGGTGCGCGGCGTCGCCGGCACCTGGAAGGACTTGACCGACTCGGTCAACTCCATGGCCTCGAACCTGACCGGCCAAGTCCGCAACATCGCCGAAGTCGCCACCGCCGTGGCGCGCGGCGACCTCAGCCGCAAGATCACGGTCGACGTCCGTGGCGAAATTCTCGAGCTCAAAGACACGCTCAACACCATGGTGGACCAGCTCAATGCGTTCGCCGCCGAGGTGACGCGCGTCGCCCGCGAGGTCGGCACCGACGGCAAGCTCGGCGGTCAGGCCCAAGTGCCCGGCGTTGCCGGCACCTGGAAGGACTTGACCGACAGCGTCAACTCGATGGCGGGCAACCTGACGGCGCAGGTCCGCAACATCGTCGAGGTGACGATCGCGGTCGCCAACGGCGACTTGTCGAAAAAGATCACGGTCGACGTGCGCGGCGAAATTCTGCAGTTGAAGGAAACGCTGAACACGATGGTGGATCAGCTCAACCGCTTCGCCGGCGAGGTGACGCGGGTCGCCCGCGAGGTCGGCACTGAAGGCCGGCTCGGCGGCCAGGCCAACGTGCCGGGTGTCGCCGGTACCTGGAAGGACTTGACCGACTCGGTCAACTCGATGGCCGGCAACTTGACGGCACAAGTGCGCAACATCGCCGAGGTGACGACGGCCGTCGCCCGCGGCGACCTGTCGCGCAAGATCACCGTGGACGTGAAGGGCGAAATTCTCGAGCTGAAAAACACCATCAATACCATGGCCGATCAGCTCAACGCCTTTGCGTCGGAAGTCACGCGCGTCGCCCGCGAGGTCGGCACCGAAGGCAAGCTCGGCGGCCAGGCGCAAGTACCCGGCGTCGCCGGCACCTGGAAAGATTTGACCGACAACGTCAACTTCATGGCGTCGAATCTGACGGCCCAAGTTCGCAACATCGCCGAGGTGGCGACCGCCATCGCCGGCGGCGACCTGTCGAAGAAGATCACGGTCGACGTGCGCGGCGAGATGTTGCTGCTCAAGGACACGCTCAACACCATGGTCGAGCAATTGCGCTCGTTCGCCGCCGAAGTGACGCGCGTGGCGCGCGAAGTCGGCGCCGACGGCCGCCTCGGCGGTCAGGCGGTGGTGCCCGGCGTCGCCGGCACCTGGAAGGATTTGACCGACAACGTCAACCTGCTCGCGGCCAACCTCACCACCCAAGTCCGCAACATCGCCGAGGTGACCACCGCCGTCGCCCGCGGCGACCTGTCGCGCAAGATCACCGTCGACGTTAAGGGCGAAATTCTGGAGCTGAAAAACACCATCAACACCATGGTCGACCAGCTCAATGGTTTTGCGTCGGAAGTCACCCGCGTGGCGCGCGAGGTCGGCACTGAAGGCCTGCTCGGCGGCCAGGCGCAAGTGCCGGGCGTCGCCGGCACCTGGAAGGATTTGACCGACACCGTCAACGTCATGGCGGCGAACCTGACCGAGCAGGTGCGCGGCATCGTCAAGGTGGTGACCGCGGTCGCCAACGGCGACCTCAAGCAGAACCTCACGGTGAAATCGAAAGGCGAGGTGGCGGCGCTGGCCGAGACCATCAACAACATGACCGACACGCTCGCGACCTTCGCCGACCAGGTGACGACGGTGGCGCGCGAGGTCGGCGTCGAAGGCCGCCTCGGCGGCCAAGCCAACGTGCCCGGCGCCTCCGGCACCTGGAAGGACCTGACCGGCAACGTCAACCTGCTCGCCGCCAACCTCACCACCCAGGTGCGCGCCATCGCCGAGGTGGCGACCGCAGTGACCAAGGGCGACCTGACCCGCTCGATCAAGGTGGAAGCGCGCGGCGAAGTGGCCGAGCTCAAAGACAACATCAATACGATGATCGACAATCTGCGGCTCACCACCGATCGCAATACCGAGCAGGATTGGCTGAAGACCAACCTCGCCAAATTTACCAATATGTTGCAAGGCCAGCGCGATCTGACCACGGTCGGCCGGCTTCTGCTGTCCGAATTGACGCCGCTGGTGAACGCTCACCAGGGCGTCATCTATCAGATGGGCAGCGAGGAAGCACAAGGGCTCGGGCTGCTGTCGGCCTATGCCGACGACGGCGCCAACGGCCATCCGGCTACATTGCGCCTTGGCGAAGGTCTGATTGGCCAATGCGCGGTCGACAAGCGGCGCATGCTAATCACCGAAATGCCCGAGACCGCGGTGCCGATCTCTTCGGCGCTGTTCAAGGTGCCGCCGCGCAACAATATCGTGCTGCCGGTGCTGTTCGAGAACCAGGTCAAGGCGGTGATCGAGCTGGCTTCGATAAACGAGTTCACGACCCTGCAAACGATGTTCCTCGAACAGCTCACCACCTCGATCGGCATCGTGCTCAATTCGATCGAAGCGACGATGCAGACCGAAGGACTGCTCAAGCAATCGCAACAGCTTGCCGGCGAATTGCAGGCGCAGCAGCGCGAATTGCAGCAGACCAACGAGCAACTTGAGCAGAAGGCCCAGCAGCTCGCCGAACGCAACGTCGAAGTCGAGCGCAAGAACCAGGAAATCGAGCAGGCCCGTCGCGCCTTGGAAGAAAAGGCGACCGAGCTGGCGCTGACGTCGAAGTACAAGTCGGAATTTTTGGCCAACATGTCGCACGAGTTGCGCACGCCGCTCAATTCGATCCTGATCCTCGGCCAGCAGCTCACCGACAATCCGGAAGGCAATTTGAGCAACAAGCAGGTCGAATTCGCCCGCACCATTCACGGCGCCGGCACCGACCTGCTCAACCTCATCAGTGACATTCTCGACCTGTCCAAGATCGAGTCCGGCACGGTGACGGTCGATGCCGAGGAGGTGTTCTTCTCGAACCTCGTCGACATGGTGGCGCGGCCGTTCCGCCACGAGGCGGACACCCGCCAGCTGTCGTTCGAGGTGCACGTCGACCCCAACCTCGGCCGCAGCATCACCACCGACACCAAGCGGCTGCAACAGGTGCTCAAGAACCTGTTGTCGAACGCGTTCAAGTTCACCGGGCAGGGCGGCGTGCGCCTCAATGTCTCCGCCGCTCTCGGCGGCTGGAGCGCCGAGCATCCGGTGCTCAGCCAGGCGCCGGCGGTGGTCGCCTTCGAGGTCAGCGATACCGGGATCGGTATTCCGCTGGAAAAGCAGAAGATCATCTTCGAGGCGTTCCAGCAGGCCGACGCCTCGACCAGCCGCAAATACGGCGGCACCGGCCTTGGGCTGGCCATCAGCCGCGAACTGGCGAGCCTGCTCGGCGGCGAAATCCATCTGCGCTCGACGCCAAATGCCGGGTCGACGTTCACGCTCTATCTGCCGGTCAAATATGTCGGCCCGACCGCCTCTATCCACGCCACGGTCGCGGCGGCGGCGCCCGCAGCTCTTCATGCCGGGCCGCATCTTGCCCCGGAGCGGACCATCGAGCCGATTCCGGACGATCGCATGGACGTGCAGCCGGGCGACGCCATTCTCCTCATCGTCGAGGACGATCCGCATTACGCCCGCATCCTGATCGACCTGGCGCGCGACAAGGGATTCAAGGCGCTGCTGGCGATGCGCGGCGATGATGCGCTCAATCTCGCCAAGCAGTATCAGCCGACCGCGGTGTCGCTCGACGTGTTCCTGCCCGACATGCTGGGCTGGAACGTGCTCAGCCAACTCAAGCAGAACTCGCTGACGCGGCACATTCCGGTGCAGATCGTTACCCTCGACGAAGACCGCCAGCACGGCCTTGCCCGCGGCGCCTTCTCGTTCGTGACCAAGCCGACGACGCGGGAAGGCATCGCCGACGCGCTGTCGCGGATCAAGGATTTCTCGCAGCCGCGGCGCAAGCGGCTCCTGGTGGTCGAGGACAACAAGGCCGAGCAGATGAGCATCCGCGAACTGCTCGGCCATGACGACATCGAGATCGTCAACGCCGGCACCGGCGACGAGGCGCTGGCGACCTTGCGCGACCGGCCGTGCGATTGCGTGGTGCTTGACCTGCGGCTGCCCGATATGTCCGGGTTCGAGGTACTCGAACGCATGCGTGCCGATAATGCGCTGACCGACGTTCCCGTGGTGGTGTTCACCGGCCGCGAATTGTCGGCCGAGGAGGACGCGCAACTGCACACCATGGCGCGCAGCATCGTGGTCAAGGGCGTGGAATCGCCCGAGCGGCTGCTCAACGAGACCGCGCTGTTCCTGCATCGCGTCATCACCGACCTGCCGGCCGAGAAGCAGCAGATGCTGGAACGGCTCAACTCTTCCGACGAGGATCTGGTCGGCCGCACCGTGCTGCTCGTCGATGACGACGCGCGCAACATCTTCGCGCTGTCGAGCGTCTTGGAGCGGCGCGGCATGAACGTGCTCACCGCCACCACCGGCAACGAAGCGATCGATCTGATCGAAAAGACGCCGTCGCTCGCCATCGTGCTGATGGACATCATGATGCCGGAAATGGACGGCTATCAGACCATGGAGAAGATACGCCAGAACCGGGAATATCGCCGCTTGCCGATCATCGCGCTCACCGCCAAGGCGATGAAGGGCGACCGCGAGAAATGCCTGGAGGCCGGCGCGTCGGATTATCTGGCCAAGCCCGTCAACACCGAACAGCTTTTGTCCGCGCTGCGGATGTGGCTGCATCGATAAGGCCGGAATTATGAACGAGAAAGTCAACGTCCTCCTGGTCGACGATCAGCCCGACAAGCTGCTCGCCTACGAGGTCATCCTGCACGAACTGCACGAGAACCTGGTCAAGACCTCGTCGGCGCGTGAGGCCTTGCAGTTCCTGCTCAAGAACGACGTCGCGGTTATTCTCATCGACGTCTGCATGCCGGAGCTCGACGGCTTCCAGCTCGCCGCCATGCTGCGCGAGCATCCGCGTTTCAGCGAAACGGCGATCATCTTCATTTCCGCAATCCACCTGACCGACGTCGACCGGCTGCGCGGCTATGCCATGGGCGCGGTGGACTATGTGCCGGTGCCGGTCATTCCCGACGTGCTGCGCGCCAAGGTCAAAGTCTTCGTCGAGCTTTATCGCAAGACGCGCGAGCTCGAGCAACTGAACTTGACACTCGAGCGCCACGTCGCCGAACGCACCGCGGAGCTCGAAGCTTCGAACGTGCGGCTCGTGCAAAGCGAGCAGGGCCGCAGCCTGGCGCTGGCGGCGGGCCAGATGGGCTCGTGGGAATGGGACATCGCGGCCAACCGGGGGTCGTGGGATCAGGGCCAGTACCGCATCTTCGGGGTCGAGCCGGAAAGCTTTTGGATTTCGACGGACAACATCCGCAATCTCTTGCATCCCGACGACTGGGAACCGCTGCGGCGGGTGGTCCTGCGCATGGCCAAAGGCGAACGCACGCAGAAGGTGGAATTCCGTGTGCGCCGCCCCAATGGCGAGCTGCGCTGGTGCACCGGCACGGCGGCGGCGAGCGTCGATGCGGCCGGCAACGTGGTGCGGATCAGCGGTGTCACCATCGACGTCACCGATCGCAAGGAGGCCGAAGAGCGCCAAGTGCTGCTGGCGCGCGAGGTCGATCATCGCGCCCGCAATGCGCTCGCCATCATCCAGTCGATCATTCGATTGACGCGCGCCAAAAGCGTCGACGACTACGTCGCGACCGTCGAGGGCCGCATCAAGGCTTTGGCGCTGGCGCACACGTTGCTGTCCGATTCGCGCTGGCACGGCGCCGATCTCGGCACGCTCGTGGCCGAGGAATTCGCGCCCTACCGCACCGGCAACAAGATCGAGCTCAAGGGACCGAACGTGTCGCTGTCGCCCGCGACCGCCCAGGGCATCGCGCTGGCGCTGCACGAACTCGCCACCAATGCGGCCAAGCACGGCGCGCTGTCCTCGTTCAAGGGCAAGGTCAGCCTGACCTGGCAATTGCAGTCCGACATACTGACGCTGCACTGGGTGGAGAACGGCGGGCCGCCGATCACGACGCCGTCGGCGCGCAGCTTCGGCTTGAAGGTCATCAAAGCCAGCATCGAGCAACAGCTCAGCGGCAAGGCGACGTTCGACTGGAATCCGAAAGGGCTACGCTGCGACCTGACGATCGCGCTACGGGACGCCGGAGAATCCCGGCAGAACGACGGCACGCATCAGGCCAATGGCGGCAACGGCGCCGCCATCGAACTGAGCAAGGCCGACAAGCGGCGCGTCCTCGTGGTCGAGGACGAGGCGCTGGTCGGCATCATGATCCAGGAATGCCTGACGGAACTCGGCTTCCAGATCGTCGGTCCGGTTTGCACGGCGTCCGACGCATTGACGGCGGCCATGGCCGGCGACTTCGACGCCGCGATCCTCGATATCAATCTCGGCGACGGCATGGTCTACCAGGTGGCTGAAATTTTGGCGCGGCGCCACGTGCCATTCGTCTTTGTCACCGGCTACGCCGCCGACAGCGTCGACAGCCGGTTTCGCGATATTCCGGTTCTACAGAAACCCGTCGAGCGGGAAATGCTGCAGAAGCTGTTTGCCCAAGGGGCAGACCCCTCCATGGCCGGTCTGGTGCGAGACGATAACCGCGTTCGCGCCTGAATTGCGCCGCGCCGCCGTGTTCTACATCGCCGTCATCAACCGCGGGTCTTCGCGGACGGTCTCCAGCGCCGGCGGCTCCGCCGCATCGGCTCGATTGGGCGGAATATAGGCGTGTTGCGACGACGGAAAACCGGTCTCCACTTTTCCGGATCATGCTCTAATGTATTTGAATATTGTGCACGCCGTGCATCCAGTCTGTCAGCCATGGAAAGAGCGGGCCCGTTTCCGCGCCCAAGAGCCACACCGCGATGAGCATTCCAATAAATGACCACAACTCAATCGGCGTCATCTCGGCAAATTTTACGTGGCCTTTGAGAGTGTCGAGCATGTTTGATTTCTTTGACGCAGGAATTACGCGCGTGTTGATCCAAGCGCGAAGTGAGTCGCTCAATTCCGGCTTCGACACAATACCCGGTCCGATGTCGACATATTGAACATACCAGTCGATCTTGTTTTCAATCAGGCCTTCTTCGCACAGGCCTTTTTGGCAAAAAATGTAAAGCGGCAAGCCCAAACTGTAAGCGATCGCCGATTCGATATGGTTCCACGGCGTGGTGTATATGCGGTTTTCAAGCTTCTGCGCGGAATCTGCGCCCCGCTTTTCCATCCCGGTTTCGAGATACTTTCGCTCATACGCAACGATGATTACACCTGCGCATTCGCCCATAACAGATCGAATATGGGCGAGGGGACTGCCGGACGGGTACTCGTTTTTTCCGACAATACGCGGATCCACCCCGCAACTGTTCCGAAGAAAGGTCTCCAGTTCATCGCGAAACTGCCTATATGGCTGCGTGTAAGGAGTTCCCATGCTGATGAAGACGCGAGGCAGTGCCATATAGTCCCCCAAACATACCCGCAACTTATCCAAACCCAGACGATTGCAAAAGGCCGATCTGATAGGAGAAAGCAATTCACGGCGCTAAAGCGGGATGGTTTCAGGGTAGGGCATATCCCGCGTTTTGGAAATAGTTGGCGCATTCGTTGGGCGTGATGAGCCGAGGCGCTGCCCGATTGCCGCGCAGAGTGCATCGACAGTGCGCGCGGCGGTGTTGCGCGACAGGTGCTTGAGTTTGGCGCAGCCGGTCGGGTGTGAGGATTACGGTGACGTCATCCTCGGCCGCGCCGCCACGCCAAGCTCATGCAGGAGCAGCGCCAGCGTGGCGAGCAGGAACGGAATCACGAAATAGGCGATGCGAAAGGTCAGCAGTGCCGCCAACAACGCCTCTTTGGGGTATTGCGGCAGCCCGAAGAGGAGCGCGGCTTCGATGACGCCGAGGCTCCCCGGCATATGGCTGACGGTGCCGAGCAGTGTGGCCGTGACGAAGATGACCAGCACCGGCACGAAGTCGATCGCGGGGTATTGGGGCAGCAAGGCGTACATCGCGAGCGTCACCAGGCAGAGGTCGATTGCGCCGATGCTGGTCTGCACCAGGGTGAGGCGCATCGTGGGCAATATCAGTTTCCAATTGGCGTAGCCGACGCTGCGCCGCCGTGGCGCGAGCCAGGCCAGATAGCCGGCGATGCCGAGCAGCGCGGACAATCCGATGATGCGGTTGATCCAAGGCGGCAGGTGATCGACGGCGCTCGCCGCTCCCGGCGCATAGGTTATGGCGCCGCCGAGCACGAAGGCGTTGCCGAGCCAGAACGTCATGCCGGTGACGAAGGCAATTTTCGCGATATCGAGAACATTGAGGCCCCAGACGGAATAAACCCGCAGCCGCACCACGGCGCCGGTCAAAGTCGCCGCGCCAAGGGAATGCCCGATCGTGTAACTGGTGAAACTTGCCAGCGCCGCGACGTGAAAGGGAACCGTTCGGCGGCCGATGATATGCAGAGCAAACACATCGTAGAAAGTCAGCGTGATGTAGCCCAGAACGACGAACACGCCTGCGATCAGGATATTTCGGATCGGCTGCGCGGTAAACGCAGCGATCACTTTGCCGGCATCGATGTCGCGCAACAGATGCCAGAGCGCCACACTGACGCCGGCGACGATCAAAAGGCTGAGTGCAACACCGAGCCAATTGCGGCCGAGTTTTTCAACGGCCGTCCGCGCGGTGCTGCTCGTCACGTTCGGTATCGGCCTGCTGCGATAGGCGAGCGATCTGGCCGCGGTCCCGGTCAGACGATTCGCAGCGGCAACTTTTCATTTGTTTGTAACAACAATGTAACGGGCCGGGCGGACAAACGGTCGCGCTCGTGTCGCGACCGTCACATTGCTGAGACATGAAATGGCAATTGTCGTCGCGCGCGATTCGACAACATCGATTCCCGGCGGAGAGCAACCTGATGCGCGTTCTCGTCGCAACGGACGCCTGGCGTCCCCAGGTCAACGGCGTGGTGCGGACGCTCAATTCCTTGGCGCGCGCCGCGGCCAAGCTCGGCGTCACGATCGAGTTCCTGTCGCCGGAGGGTTTCCCGTCGTTCCCGGTGCCGACCTATCCCGGCCTGCGGCTGGCCTTGCCGAGCCGCCGGCGGATCGCCGAGCGCATCGAGGCGGCGCGGCCGGATGCCATCC